>Ga0310342_100000097_pt1 | contig 41577 bp, 25 predicted proteins | sample S15DNA20500_MG_FD_206155 | JGI IMG/M metagenome (GOLD analysis project Ga0310342, IMG submission 206155) | Marine microbial communities from station ALOHA, North Pacific Subtropical Gyre - S1503-DNA-20-500_MG | ecosystem: Environmental > Aquatic > Marine > Oceanic | place: Pacific Ocean: North... | reverse complement strand
AGATCTTACTGTTGGTCCATATTTACAAACAGGACCTTTTAGATTTAGTGGAAATTATAACCCAGTTACAAATGATTGGGGTGCTAACATTGGACTTGGAATAAATCTTAGTAATAGAGAACAAAAATACGGTGGAGAACAAGTAGATATAGATGAACAATTGTTACAAGAATTAATAACTGCTGGTGCAGATATAGAAATATTATAATTATGGCAAAAAGAAAAATAAAAATAAAGAGATTACCTAAAGGATATAAACTAGCTAATGGAGAAGTTATTAAAACAATGGCTTTAGGTGGAGTACCTAGAGATAAAGCAAATCTTGAGGCAGAAAAGGGTGAGACAGTATTAACAGATTTGGATAATGATGGTGCACATGAGTTATATAATATAGGAGGTAACAGACATTCAGAAGGTGGTACTCCATTAAGTTTACCACCTCAATCATTTATATTTTCTGATACAGCAAAAATGAAATTTTCCACTGATGAGTTAGCTGAATTAGGCCTTGATTCAAAGAAGAAACAAACACCAGCTTGGGCATCTAAAAGGTTTAAGTTAAATAAATTTATTAAAAATATGGATAGCGAACATTCAGATAAAATATCAGACGAGACATCAGAATTGATGTTAGATAAAAATAAATTACAACTTTCTAAAATTGCTTTTATGGCAGAAGCAAAAAAAGATTTTTTAGATGAAGAAGGTAATATTAGTGTACCACTAGCAGCATATCCATTTCTTATATCTAAAGGAATAGACCCAAAAGAATTTATTGCTAAACTAGAAGAAATAAAAGCAGCTAAAGAAAAAACACAACAGGCTCCATTACAAAGTCCAGACAATAGAGAACAGGCTATGCAACAACCAGCTCCACAATTACAAGATTTTACAGGAGGACCACAAGGACCTCAACAGGGACCCCCACAAGGGCCACAACAAGGACCTTCTCAAGGAGTACAAGAAATAATAGCAAGAGTTATTGAAGCATTACAACAAGGTATGCAACCTGAACAAATAATGCAACAGTTAGTTAAATTGGGAATACCAGAAGAACAAGCTATGGCCTTACTCCAAAAAGTAATACAAGATGTTCAAGGACAACAAGGACCACCTCAAGGTATGTCAGCACAAGGACCTCCTCCACCAATGCCTCCACAAGGTGGACCATCACAGGGTGGAATGCCACCAGAAATGATGATGGCTATGCAACAACAAGGTCAAGGAATGCCTCCACAAGGACCACCTCCAGGAATGATACCACCTCCAGGTATGGCTAGATATGGAGGATCATTACCAAGTGCCAGACATGGTGATGAACAAAAATATGCACAATTTCATGATTTATCTCAAGCAGATTATGATGTTGCAGTTTCAAACCTAATAGCTAAAGAGAATGCAGATGCTATTAATCTAGAGAATAGAGATTTTGGAACTATACCACATGAGAAATCACATCAAATTAAAGATGAATATGGTAATCCAACAATATCAGAATCAGTAATTAACAGTCCAGTGCATCGTGCTGATCTTATATCTAATTTAAAAAGTTCTATATCAACAGGAAGAGGACTACCTTTAGGACGTGCCACTAGAGCTCAATTTAGTGATCCATGGGGTAATGTAACTCCATCCACAAATGTAGAAGAATATATACCTTCAGGTCCTTGGGATAAAACATTCACTGGTTCCCAAATTCCATTAAGTGAATTTGTTTATGGTGGAGATGCAAAACCATGTTATGAATGTGGTGGTCATGTACCTAAATTTCAAGGAGAAAGAGGACCAAGTGAATATACTGACCAGAGAGCAAATCCTCTTCCTCAACAATGTCAAGAATTAGTGATAATAAGACAACAATTATTACAGGAAATAGACCCATTTAGGGAAAGTGGTTGGAACAATGATAATAGAGATGTTGTAGAAGGATTACATAAAAAATTACAACAAGTAGATAGAGATATACAGAAGTGCATGGTTGAAAATGTAACACCCCAATTGGAAGAGGAAATTATTCAGCAACCCTTTCATGAAGCTGAAGAATTTCAAGGTACTAAACAACAATTTGAATTACAATTAGTACAAAGAATACATCAAATAGAAATGATGCTGCAGATGAGTCCTAATATGCCTATTCAGGCAAAACAGCAACTTCTTCAACAGTATTATCAAATAAAAAATCATTTAGCTCAGTTGAGAATGGGAAGTGCAGGAGGACCTGGTAATCAACATATATGGGATGGAGGTGGAAAGGAAAAAGTAATGGATTTTTACAAGAAAAAATATGGAGGAGATCCTTTTGCAACTAATCCTTTACATAAATTTGTATATGGAGGATCATTACCTAAAGCTCAGAAAAGTGAAGAAACAACAGATCCTTGTGATCCTGCACTTCAAGCAAAATGTGAAGCAGCTGCAAGTGAGGGAGCTACATGGGTTAAAAGTGGTACAAACTGTCAATGTAAATGTCCAGAAGGATTAGATTGGATGGGATCTGGATGTGTTGTTATGGGTGGAGTTATAGATGATGAGACTGAAATTGATTTATCACATGATCATAATGATGATGGAATACCTGATCATGATGCAGCTGATCATGTAGGTGAATCTCATGGTGCAAAAGGAGATGTTGATTATACGTGTACTGATGTAGATGCAAATGGTGAATGTATATCATATCAAACAGCATACAAAACACATACAACATTTGAAGATGTTATGAGACATGAAGATTTTGGAACTGCTAGAGATGTATGGTGGGATGTATATACAAAGGGAAGAAAAGATATGAGCGGTGAAGGTGAATCATTTCATATAGGTGATAATGAAGAACATTTTAAAGAAGGTACTAAAGAGGAAATGATAGATAATTATTTCTTATATAATCAAATATTACATGATCTTGATCAACATAATTTAGATCCTGGAGATGCTGGAGGAAAGTTTTATGAACATGCAAAAAGTTTAGGATATTTTCAGAATGGAGAAACAGAAGATGAAGTTAAAACAATGAGTATGAATTTCCAAGGTATGTATAGAGCATTAAACATTGCTAAACGTACTGAGGCAACATCTGGACTTTTTACAAATATAGAAACATTACCAGAAGGAGAAGATTGGGAAACGGATGAGCACCGTGATCAATGGGGTAATCCTGTATCAAGTATAGATGCTAAAATTGGAAAAACAAGTAAAAGACAATTTTCATCAGCTGTTAATCCTATTATTACACCTGAAAAAGATCCGCCTTGTCCAGGTAAACCTATGGATTTTGATGTTGAAGCTGCTAGAATAGCATGTGAAAAGAAAAATGCATTAGCTGTAGATGCTGAGGGTACCACAAAAGGAGGGGTAACTGATGCATATATGTGGAATGCACATAATTGTGAATGTGAACATGCTCCTGGAGATTATATTCCACCTGATAGAGTTCCAATGATTCCATGGAGACAAGATCAGAATAACTTAACAAATTCTATTATGAATAAAAGTATGAGAGAGGACTTTTATCCTATGATGGAACAATATAATTTCACTCCTGCAGATATGTTAAGAGATGATCCTTTATCAAGAATTCATGCTAGTAACTCTCTTGCTCAAACAGCTATTGACGCTGGAGCTGATCCTTATACAATATTTAGTCAAGCTGCTGCAGAAAACAGAAAGTCAATAGCAGACGTACAATCAAGAGATGTTGCAGAATATAATGCTCTTGATAGAGCAAATATGACAGGGAAACAGACTATAGATCAAGCAAATATGTTAGCAAGAAAACAATATGTAGATGATGTAAATACTGTAGGAACAAATAGAATTAATACTCAAATAGCTGATAATGAGAATATTGTAAAGATGCAAAACGCTCTTCTTACTAATGCACAGAATACTCAAGCAATGAGTCAATTGAGACCTAACTATAATATTAATCCTCAAGCAACACCATGGAATAATCAAAGTCTAATTGAGTTTGCTAATGCAAAAGCATATCAAGATGAAGTTGGTGGTGGAGGTGGAGGTACAGTTGGAATGTCATTTGCAGAAGCTTTTACACATGCAAGTACACCAAAACCAGATGGTCTAGGATTAGACAATACAGAAGCAAATATTTGGGCAAAAAACTATATAGCAGCAAATAAAGGCAATAGTTCTAATTTTGCTAGTGGATATGGAACTGATGGAAATGTAGCTGGTTATCCAGCTAGATATGGAGGAGAAAGACAAAGACGAAGAAGTGGAGCAGCATTAAGACAATGGATGAGAGGAGGAATGAAATAAACTTAAAAAGTTTGTATCAATAATTTTTATAAATAAAATAAATTTAGTAATTTTGTAATATGGCAACGTACCTACCAAACGTAACGGATTATATACCACAGACGGAGACATTTACTCCTGATTATAAGTTTTTATCTGATGTATTAGACATTAGACAAGACAGATATAATACCAACTACAAGCATATGAATAACATGTATGGAAGTGTTGTTCATGCAGATTTATCAAGAGCTAACAATAAAAGCACAAGGGATCAATATACTGAACATTTAATTCCAAAAATGAAACAAATTGCAGGATTAGATCTTTCTTTACAAGAAAACGTTGATTCTGCTAAAGCATTGTTTAAACCATTCTATGAGAATAAAAACCTAGTTAGAGATCTTGTTTATACTAAAGAGTATAAAAAACAAATGGCAAGAGGTCAATCATTATTAAACAGTAGTAATCCTGATGAAAATAAAAAATACTGGAAAGGTGCTGAACAATTTCTTCAATTTAAAATGGATGATTTTGTAAATGCTACAGATGAAGAAGCCATGAATAAACCACTTCCTAAATGGGTGGATAAGATGGACCTTATAACAGATGGGATTGCTGCTCTTAAGGAATTAGATATGAATATTGAGGATGTTAGATTCACACCTAACGGTCAATGGAAGATAACACAAAAAAATGGTAGTCTATTAAGAGCACAACCTACAGGAGTTCTTAATAAGGAAGGTAAGATGACATATACAGATCCTGCAGGTGATTATATTAAAGCTGTTGTATTACAAAATCCTAAGATGATGGAGTACTATAAAACAAGATCATATGTTAATGGAAGAGTATGGTCTGAAGAAAATCAAGAGCAATATGGAGGTGTAGATGCAGCTTTAGATGTTTGGATAAATGATACAATTGAAAAATATACAGTTAAAGGTCAAGAGGCAATTGATGATTTAAAAGAGAAAGAAAAAAATCAAAAGGTAAAAAAACAACATTGGGACCAATATAGAAAAAGAAATGGTATTATAAATGCTAGTAAAGAAGAAATAGAATGGTTATCTACCTTAGGTGAATTAGAATCAATTAAGAAGGCAAAAGCAGCACTTACAAAGAATTATAATGATGTAACTAAGGAAAATATGGGACCTAATGATCAACTTACAAAAGCATATATAGCAGAGATGTCCTTCCTTATTGCAAAAGATGTTGATCTAGCTGCCAATTCATATGCAAGTGTAGATGCTAAAACAGAATGGGATGAAACAAAAAGTTACTTAGAAAAAGTTAAACAGAGTAATAGATTATCATTAGCAAAATATAAAAGTGATCTAAAAATGATAGAGAAAGCGTTTGAAGCATCTCTTAAAGCAGAGAATCCAGGTGTACCACAACATGTTTGGGATGGACAAGGAAATGCTAATACAGCTAATTATGCTCTTGATGAGGATAATGATGAAGTATTTACTCTTTTTACAATTGATCAAAAGAATAAGAAGAGGGATGCTAAACAATTATTAGATGTTGAAACACAAATGTTTAATGAGATTGTAAAATTTTACAATCAGATGAATGCTGCAACAGGTGAGCCAGTTACTACAGAGGAGTTATTTGCACAAATATTACCTGCTCGTGAACAAAAAAAGGATATGGAAGTAGATCCAGCTATCATACAGCAATATTATAAAAATCTAAAAGATTCAGGAGTAGATGGAGTTTCTGGGGCAGGTGGAGCTGACATGCTTCAAGGTTTAGGAATTAACAACTGGGATCAATTAAAAGAACAACTTGATAAAGGAAATTCAGCAAATGTTAATATACTCTATGATAAAATGATGACACAGATAGAAGGTTTTGATGGAACTAATGGTTGGTTGGGAGATTATACAGAGATGCTTAATGGTATTACACGTATGGATGAGATCTTAGATGGTAAACAATTAATGATTAAAACATCTAGAGAGAAGCAGGCTGAAGCAAATAAAGCAGCATATGATCTTGTTGTAACGAATGATTCAGGAGGTCAAAAATTTCAAAAACTTCTAGATGAATATGGTATTAGTATTTTTGATAAAAATTATAACTATAAAACTGAAACTGAATTTGTTAATGATTTTGTATCATCTGTTGCATTTGATGAAGTACGAATTGAAGGTACAGGTAGTTCTACTCTAACAGCACTGGGAGAATGGTTACCTTATTTCACGGGAGCAAACAAAGAAGTGAATGAGAAAAAGTTAATTGATCTTAAACCTAAAAGTGATGAATTCCTTAAGGTAAGTGTTATAGATGTACCAAAGAAGAAATCTTTATTTTCAAAAGAAAGCCTTCAATCAGGATTAAGAGCAGAAGCAGGTGTTTATGATATTGCTGGAGTAAAATATACATTTGATAAAGTTGGAGCAACAGCACAAGCTAAAGAACAATATAAACTATTAACCGAGACTGTAAATGCAGTACAAGAAAAAGGAACAGGTACTAAAGACAGTTTTCCAGTATTTAATGCTGATGCTTGGTATGAAGGTTCAGATCAATATGGTGCAGGTTCATCAATATCACCTTCATTTGGTGGGGCTATGGATATAGCAAATGCTCCTGGTGATAATCCTGGTGAATATCAATGGGCACAATTTATAGAGAACTACTTAAAAGGTAGTGGAAAAATGTTTATTAAGGCAGGTGATAAATCATCATCATTTGTAGAACTTAGTAACATGCCACACGGTAAAGAAATATTAAAACAATTATATTTAAGTTCTCTTAGTAATGAAGATTCTGATAAAAGTAAAGAAAGTAGATTAAAAGCTGTTATTCAATATAATCAAAACATAGGTGGAAGGGAATTAGCTTTTGCGGATGGTAATCCAGAAACAGATTATAGTGGTGTTGTTATACAGTTAGATGAGAAGTTTGCTAATGCATATATGGATCCTATAGTACAAGATGGTGATAAAGAAGCAGCAGGTTTAACATCCAATACATTAACAGTTATATGGCCAAAAGGAGAATTCTTTAATAAAGCGGATAATCAACCAAGACATCATTTTGAGGACTATTTACAATCTGGAGTACCTGTTGTAATTACAAGACCAGGTGGAGGTAAGGTAATTTTTAGAAATATTTATGAAGAAGGTAATGTTATTAATTCTATTCAAGCAGAAAAATATATTCAAACATGGGATGCTGACTTACATCAATATGTTGATGATCCTGTAGATGTAACACAAATATATAAAGAAGATGTTGGAGATCATAAAGGTTTTCAAACTTGGGCAAATTTAGAGCAAAATACAATTCAATTTCTTCTAAATCAACAAACAATGAATCTAAATCTTCAAGCAGCTGATAAGGGTTATAACGCTAAGAAATCCAAATAATGGCAGAATTTGATCAAAACCAAGCAAATAGTACAATACCTGGGATAAGTGATGAAACAGTTAGTAATACTCAAGAACTTACAGCTGTACCTCTTCATGATGCATCAATGGAAAATGTTGATATAGAGGCACTTGAAAATAATTATTTTACTTTTCCAATAGGTACATTAAGTCCTGCTAATGATATGGTAAATAATTGGCAAGCTACTGCACAAATTATTAACCAGATTCCTACATCTTATGCTCCAGGAATTAATCAAGAACTTCTTCCACCTCTTCCAGAACAACAACAAAAAAGTAAAGTAGCTAATATTGCTGAACAAAGAAGAAGAGATTTTAATAACATGCTTACCTATTCAACAAATACCGCACCTGCTTATTTTGGTGCTAGTCCTAAAACTATTCATTTTAGCACCAAAGGTTTTAATTTTGATAAATGGCAGGGATCAGCTGATTTCCAAGAAGTTGGGTTTCATCCTTTTAGAAATAATGAAGCATTATATAAGGTAAGTGAAGACTTTTGGGACCGTAATTCTAGAATGCAAGATAATTATGGTAAATTATTTTGGCCAGCATTTTCATCTGGTTGGAGAGCAATAGGAGATATGCTAAGTGGTGAAAGAACCTACTTAGAAGGTGATTATTTAGGTGCTGTATCATTTCATGATGCAATGAGAAAAGGTGGTGGAGATTGGGTAAATAACACACTTTTACAAACTGGATTTACAATGGGTATTATAACAAGTATTGCCCTAGAAGAGCTAGTATTAGCAGGTGTTACAGCTTTATCTGGTGGAAATCCTGGTGTTGGTGCAGTAGCAGTTGCAAGAACTGGTAAAAATGTAAAGAGAGCATTTGACATACCTAAATACTTTTCAAGAGTTTATAATAATTTTGGATTAACAAGAGCTGTTAGTGGTGGTAGTGCATTAATAAGATCATTAAGAAAAGCAGAAAATGCAAAAGACTATTGGAGAGCTGGGTTAAGATTTGGTGCTCATATGATTGCTCCAGAAACAGCTGCAGCATGGAGAACACTTAATACTACAAAAAATGTTGCTAACGGTATACAAGGTTTTGCAAAAAACGCACAATATTTTGGAGCATTCTACAGAGATCTTAGAGCTGTAAATTTAGCTGTAGCAGAATCCAAACTTGAGGGTGGTATGGTATTTAATGAAATGGTAGACAACTTATATTTAGAAGAAAGAGCAAAATTAAATGGGGGAGATCCTAGTATGGAAGCATTAGAAAATGTTTATAAACATTCAAAAGAGGCTGAATTTCAGACAGTTATATATAATGCACCTGTTATATTCTTAACAAATAAATTAGTAATAGGAACAGCTTTAAAAGGATTTAGAGGTTTAGCAGCAGCAACTGCGGCAGCAGCAAGAGGTATGGGTAGAAGAGTACTTACTTTTGCTGGGAAGAAAACAGGTAAGGAAGCAATAAAGAAAGGAAGTAAATGGTGGTTACCAAGAGTTATGGCAAGAGGATTTAAAGGTAACATGCAACAAATATTAGGAGCTGGATTATTATATGGTAGAGCAAATTTAGCTGAAGGGTTTCAAGAACTTTATCAAGAAGGACTTGCAGTTGCAATGAAGGATTATTATACAAACCTCCATAATGATAATGTAGTTGTAGGATGGGATGCTCAAAAAGCTTCCTCAGAATGGAGTGCTTCTAAAGGTAGAGGTGTTAGTGCAATGATGACTAAGCAAGGAGCTGAAATATTTGCATCAGGATTTGTAATGGGAGGATTAGTACAAATACCACAACATATAATGTTTAAGACTATTCCTAGTGGATTTCATTATGCAACTAATAAACAAGAATGGAAAGCACATAGAGAACAGCAAGAAGAAAACTTAGATATTGCAGTTAAACACTTACAAGAGATGTATGATGATGCTGCAAGTGGAGTAGGTAGATATTTTGATATTTCTAAATTGAATTCTGCTACACAAAAACATTTGAGTGAAATAATGTTTGAAGCTGATCAAAGATATAGTGCATTAGAATATCATGATGCAAAAGATGCATCAATATATTCACACTTAAATTCCTTGCATATGACAGGAAAGTCACACTTCTTTAAAGCTCAGTTTCAAGATTTCTTAGAGTTAGATGACAAAGCCTTAGCTGAAGCATTTCCAGAAGAGTCAAGTCAGGATGGTATTGATAAAGTAAGAAGTAGAATGGTGGCATCAGTAGAAAGAATAGATGAGACTGAAAAAGCTTGGAAAGAATTAAATCAAGAATTAACAAACCCTTTTGACAGAAATAAGTATAAGCCAGGAACTGATGAATATACATATGAATATATAAATGAAGTTATGTATAATCAGTTCAAGATGATGTTTATGTTTAATACTCAGATGATGAAACGAGCTGTAGAAAGATACAACTCTGTTTATGGGGACTTACTTAAAAGTGGTGTATCAAAGAATATACAAAGTAAAGATATTGATGTTCTAACAAACATTTCAGCTTTAGTAAAAGAAATGTCTATGCTTGAGGTGGAGATGGAGTTAGCAAGAACAACAGAGGATTTTGAGATAGAAATGATAAGTAAAAGTGAGTATAAAAGACTATATCAAGATATTGCAAAAAGACGACAAGCTGAGTTAGATAAATTAAAGGCAGCTGGAAAGGCAGACTATGCTAATGTAACAAAAGTTCAGGAGAAATATGATGCAGAAGAAGCTGCTCTTAATGAAAGAGAAATATTTGAGGCAGAAGAAACAACAGAAGAAAAACCAAGATATGATGATAATAGAGTTCCTGTTAAAAGAGAAGAATTTACTGTTACTACTGAGGATGGAGATGTAATTATATTTAGAGCTACAACAAGATTAGACGGTAGTGTAGTATGGACTATGAAAGCTGATGACTTCTGGGTAGATGCTACTGTAATTGATGCTAAAATACAACAGAGAGATAATATTTCTAATGAAGAAGCTATTAAATTATATACTGAAGTAAAAGTAAGAGATTCTAAAACAGATAAGATGATTCCTTCTGGTGATACATATACAGTAGGAAAAGTTGAAGACTATAGTACAGTTATGAATCCTAAAATGTGGGACAGATTAACTGCAGATCAAAAAGAAAGAGTAGATTCTGAAAGAGCAGCAGAAAAATCTTCAGAAACTGAAGCTGAAACTACAGAAACTAAAACAAGAATAAAATCTGGAGAAGAATTAACTGAGGATGAAGCAATGCTTCAGATGTCTGAAGATGAAAGAAAGCAATATTTAGATCAACAAGAGAGATCAGCTTTATTAAAAGAGATTTTTGAAGTTCTTACAGATAAAGAGAATGTTATTAAAACCACTGATTCTAAAGAAGTATTAAGGTTAATAAAAGCTAAGGTTAATAAAGATGACAGTCTAGATGAGGAACAAAAGAAACAAGAAATAGCAAGAAGAATTCTTCAGTATGAGATCAAATCTGTTGAGAAGAACTTTGGATTCTTTGATAGAAGAAAGGTTGGTAAGTTAAGACCTGTTATTCAAGCATATGTAGAATATTTATCTAAACAAGAAGGTGGAGATGGTATTGTAGATATGACTAAATTTGAGGATTTCATAAAGGGTATTATGGATCATAAGGCACTTAAAGGAAGATCTATAGAATTCAATAAGGCTATAAACATGATGATTAATCCTGATCACGCATTAGAAATGCAAGACAGAATGGCCTTAGGTATGCTGAAAGCTTATAGAGAGAATAGAGGAAAAATTGAGGAAAGATTAAGGAAATGGGTTGGAACACAATCAGTTAATGTATTCTTAAATGATTTAGCTAATGCAGGTATATATCCTATTGATGAAGAAATGGAAGCCTTCTTAAAGGATCCACAAAACAATATTCCTAGAACATACAGAACAGAAAATGGTATGTTAACTAAAGAGACTGATGCTTTAAAATATAGCCAGTTAAACACAATCCGTATTAACTTTAAAGAGAGTATGGAGAGTTTATTTAAAAAAGAAGAAAAGAAGGAAGAGAAAAAAGCAGAAAAGGAAACCGTCAAAAAAGAAGTTAAATCATTTCAAGATTTTGTAGAAGAAGAACAAGTAGAGGATCCTATAAAAAAACAAGAAGAGAACCTAGATCAGCGTATCAAAGATGCTGAAGAGATGGAAGAAGGTGTTGATGATAATAGATTACGTGTCCCTTCCTTTATTAAAGCAGTATTAAACAGAAGACATGCAAACTATATAAGAAATTGGAAACTTAGTGATACTACTGAGGATTATATGGAGATAGAACAATGGAGAGAACAACCAAAAATAAAAGCAATATATAAAGCTTTAACTGAAATATATAAAATCTATGCATTAGAACGTTCCACTGAAGACTTCGGTGAATGGTTAGAAAATAATAGAACTACTCCACAAGTTAGAAAAATATATCATTCACAGTTTGCATTAACATATACTGATATTGCAGTAAAAGAACCTAAAGGTTTTCAAAAATCCACACTTGATAAAGGTGCAAGAGAAACTGTTTTATTAGGTAAAGGAGTTAATATAATTAGAAAAACACTAGTAGATGAGGATGGAAATGAAAGACACATGTATGACATCACAGATGACTATAAGAATAGTTTAATATTAAAACCCATTGAAGGAGAGGATGCTTTAAACGAAGCAAAAAAGAAACAACAAGAGTTAATAAATAAATCTACTGAAGGAGGAAGTATTATATTTGAAGGTAAAGCATTTAAACATGGAGAAGTACTTAAAGATAAAGAAGATAATAGTTGGGTTGTGATTAGCAAACGGGATACATTTAATGGTAATGACTTATATGTAACACCTATACAAGACTTTAAAAAGAAAATAAAAAGAACAAAGGTAATTAAGACAGGTAAGTTTACAAGTGAAGAATGGAGTAGATCAAGTGATCAATCTATAGACAAAAAGGCAAAAGAAAAAGTAAGTCAACTTAGACCAGAAGAACCATTATATATTAGTTCAACAAGAAAAAAGAAAAAAGATACAGGTGGTTATTATAAAGGAGAGGATAATCTAGAAGATATTGAGACAAAGCAAGAAGCAGATGAACGTCAACAAACAATGCTTAGAAACTTAGAACCAGCAGAATTAGCTGGGTTAACATTAAGAATATCATATGGTCCTAAATGGGCACACGCTGAAGGTGTTCCAGTTGATAAAAAAACTGTTGCTGATAATCATGGTAAAGAATATGCTGAAAATAAAAATATTCTTAAACATGCACAAGAGTATTCAGTTGAAGTTCTGAATGGAAAAACAAGTTTAGGATACTTGAATGGACCAACATCACTTATTCTTTTAGATAGTATGGATATGGCAATACATCCAGAAGTAATTACTGAATCACAAGTTTTAAAACTATTTAGAACATATGGTAACCAAAATATAACAAAAGTAACTAAGGATATAAGAAATCATTATATACAGGCATACTATTTATATGAACAATTCAATAATGCACTTAAAGGTAAAGGAGAAGGTTCTACCGTAGATTTAAAGTTATCTGATTTAGATTATATTGATATTAAAATATCAAGAGGAAATGAGGCATTTGTAGAAAAAGGAACAAAAGGAGTAAAGTTTGAAGATTTAGAATATAAATATATTGATGGAAAAAGTACATATTGGATCTTACAATATAGACGTGATTATAGTATAACATCAGGTGGTAAAATTAAAACATTAGATAGACATATAACTAATGTAAAACGTAGTCAAAGAAAACAATATGAAGATATTGTAGATGAATTAGTACGTACAAGAGGAAATCAATTAGCAAAATTAGGGGCATATGTTGCCGTTGTACAATTACCAAATGGATCATATAGTCTTATTGAGGTGAAAGCACCAACAATGTCTGATGAAAAAGCAAATAATATAATAAGTAGTATACATAAACAAGTAGAGAAAACATTAGATGAGAATATTACTAAAACAAAAGATGATAAAGTTAAACCAAAATCAACATCATTCAACCATGAATATAATGATAAACTCATGGAAGCTCTATTTATAGCTAATGATGTTGGTACAGATGTTCAACTCAATGTTACACCTTATGGTGAATTAGAAATAACATTATACAATAAAAAGGCTTTTGAAAAGAAAGATGGTAAGGTTGCTATATTTGAAAGAAAGAGATTAGTTAAAGGAGAAGAACTTGCTAAGATTAAAACAGCAAGAGATCTTATAAATTATATTAATAAATTATCTACAGATTCAAAGAATTTTGCTAAAACACAAAATGATACAGCAATAACCAAAGAAGCTAACAAGATTAAGTTAAATCTTACAGTAAATGCTTTCAAAGAGTCTATTCCAGATAAAGGTATTTCTTCTAAAAAGATCCTGACACAATATTTATTACCTGCAGAAACATCATATGAGGCAAGAGTAAGAAAGAATATAAAACTTCTTATGTCAGCTTCTGATTCTGCTGGTATGGATTCAACAGCAGATAGATTAAAAACAATAAGAAGACTTGCAAATGAAGGAAATGCAAAAACAATTATTGAAGAAGAGACACCTACAGAAATTATAGAAACGGCAGAAGTAACACCAGAAACTATAGCAGATGCATATGAAAATCCTGAATCTATACCTAGTAATGTAATTGCAGGGATTGTTGGAAAAATTCAATCAGGAGAAGGATTAAATCCAGGTGAGGCAAATCTATATGAAAATATTGCTAAAGAGAGAATTGATGAAGCATTAGCTAGAGCAGAGGCACAAGAAACAATGGATGAATCTGTAAAAGAGGAATATAGAAAAAAAGTTAATATTGCAAAACAAAAAGCTGAAGATTATTATAATATAAAAACAAATGAAATAATAGAGGAACTTGTAAAACAAGGTCAAACATCCGCACAAGCTAAAGGAGCAGCATATTTAACTGTAATGAATGATCCAGTATATTTAAAACTAATTGAAGAATATGAAGATCTTAATAGTAATAGTGCTTTAGCAGTTATACCAGGTGTTTGGGATGGTTATGATGTTGAAAAAATAGATAATTTTATAGCTTGGGCAAAGGAATCTTTACCTGAACAACTGTATACGAGAGTAGATCACCTACAGCAGATAGATGAGCTGGGTATTAAACTTAAAGAGGCAAAGTATAAAGTTGGGAGATTCTTGATGCATGGAGAGACAATTTCAGAACTGCAAGGTGAGATATCTGTTGGAAAATATACTCCTCTTAAATATCATGAGGCATTTCATGGGGTATTTAGAATGTTACTTACAGATCAAGAGATTAAACATTATTTAGGATTAGCTAAAAAAGAAGTTAGAGCTAAGATGAGAGATGGAGGGATAAAGCTAACACATGGTGTAGTTGTTAAAAATGTCAATGATGCACTAAAAGAAATGAGAAAAGTTCATCCTAAGTATGCAGAGATGACAAGAGCAAAACTTGAAGAAACTTTATATGAAGAATATTTAGCTAATCAATTTGATAACTGGAAAATGAATCCTCAATCAGTATCTACTGAGACAAGAAGTTTATTCCAGAAAATAATGGATTTCATTAAACATCTTTTAGGATACACACGTGAAAAATCTATAAATGATTTATTTAATGAAATAGACTCAGGTGTTTTTAGAACAAAAGCTACTAAGAATAATATGTTTACCAGAGCTGCTGAATCTTCTAGTGGAAATACATATAGAAACAAACCTGTAGCTTTTGCTATTGTTAATATACCAACAGGTGTAATCACTACAACTAGTACGGATGCTAGAACAGGAGAAGAAAGAACAATGGATGTTACATCTTATCTTCCTGCAGATGATGCTCAGAAAATGATCTTTACAATAGGTCAATTGTTTATGAATAGAAGAGAAAAGAGCAGTATTGCTGACTCAGCTCTTCTTGATAATACCATCTCTGATTTTGTAAATATGTATAATGTAACAGATAGAATTGAGTTTTATCAAGAACAAGAAGGTTTTATCCAATTTGCTCCTAAATTAAAAAAACATTATGAGGCATTAGCCGAACATGAAAGTTTAATAAAAGATGCTGTATTAAGTTATATAGGAGCATTTGAAGTAAAAGAAAATGAAAATGATATAGAAGAATCTGAAGAAGCACAAGAGTATGGTTTAAGATCCACTTCACAATATAGTAAGGATCAATCAATGATTGGTGGTTGGAGTAAACTTAGTCAATGGGTACGTCAATATATTGGATTAACTACATTAACAGAAGTTGATGAATATGGTAATGAATTTATTAATCCTGAAGCACCTCAACACCTCAGAGAAAGAGTAACAGTTCCTGTTGATTTCATGTTTGTATATAGAGGAATATTAAAATCTGTAAAAAATTCTAGAAATGATCAAGAATTAATAAAGAAGATGGTAATGTTCTCAAGATCAGATAATAAACACACTAGAGCTTTTGTAGATAAATTCTTAACTGATATAGGATTAACTGAGTCAGAAGTATTATCAGATGATTGGCAATTAGGTGAAAATGTTAAAGATGCAATTAAGTTTCAAAGAGTTGTAAATGCTTTTAGATTATATAGAACCACTAATGCAATAGTACATAGAGATATTAGAGGAGGAAGAGAATCAGGTATATATTATATGTATGAGGCTAATAGACAAGATGATGAGCATTCACAAACAAAAGTTTGGGCTGCTAAATTTATTCAAAAAGCTCCACGATTACTTAAAGATTCAGAATTACAAAGAGAAGTGATAAGAGCACTAGATGATTTAATAGACTTACTAGAAGAGACATCTATTGCAGATAGATTAACAACAGAACAACTATCTAAGATAAAGAATTATGATGTTTCAAAAGATGATTCACTTGAAGGAAGAGCAAACTACATTAGTTCTGTACTTAATGAAGCATTAGGAATGAGTCTTAGAAGTGAATACATTAAATATAGTGTTACAAATAATATAGCAGAAGAAGACAGAACAAACCAACAACAAGCACTGTATATATTAAATAATTATATAGAAGCTGTAGATACTGAAGCAATACGTGAAATCAAAATGTCACTTCAGAAGGGAGAACACCTATATAGAGACTATCAAGAATTGTTTGATGAAGAAACAGGAGAAAGTTTAGGATTTGAGAAAGGTGGAGTAAAAGGAAGAATAAGAAAACTTGCAGCAAATAATGCACAGTTTGATGAATCTGTTGGGGAATCAACATTTATGTCAGCAGATAATCATCAAATTTGGGGACATCAAGTTCCAACATTTCATTTAGAAACAATTGCTGAAATGAGAGGTAATGAATGGATTAAGAAGATTCAAGATGATGATAATTTCACATTTAATTCATTAATAAAAGATGAAAAATTCTTAGAAGCTGTAAGAAAAGGTGAGATAAGACATATTAGATTAAGTGGTCATAAACTAGCACCTTTAGGAATGGATACTGGAGAATTTGAATTAGGTTCTGGTAATGGTGTATCTTATGGTGATTTATCTATGAAAGATTTTATTAAGAATATGTTAGCTATGGCAACATACACTTATGATAAATCTTCTCCATTAAAGAAAACTCCTGTATTTGAAACAAAAGATGGACAAAAATTTGTAATGGCTCCTGTTCCAATTAAGATTCTTTCAGATGCAAGTACTTTAGACATGGTTGTTATGCCTGTTAATCATATGATACATCAAACAGATGAGGGTGAGATAGAATTAACAGAAGAAGGACTAGATCTATATATCAATGATATACAAGAAGAATATGCAAGAATACAAAAAGAAAACGATCTTGAGACAAAAGATGAAAGAACTATAGAAGGATTTAATACTGGAGAAATGAGAGGGTTACAACTCTTTAATACAGGTAACTTGATGAATATAAGAGAAGGTAATATTAAATCAACAATTAGAGTTCAACCTCCTTCATTAGCAGATGTTACTATAGAAGGTATACTAGAAGGAAATCAAAAAATAACATTATTAAGTAAAGCTCAATCTGGAAAAGTAAGAATAGCTGTTGGAACTACAGCTGTTGTTGAATTAATAAAAAGAGATAAAGCGGGTGGTGAATATGTAGCAATAACAAATAAGGGTTTATCAAATGTAGAAGATGTTGACTTAGCTAGAGTTATAGAAGATCTTGGTACTATGGTTTATAGAACTAGACCAGAAGCTAGAGGTAAAAAAGAACCATTATCTTTTACTTATAGAAAAAAGAAGTTTTGGACATTTAGTTGGAACCTAGTAAACTTTGTTAATGGAAAGCAAGATTTCTATATTCTAAGATATAATACAAACATTGAAGGAGAAGCAGGTATAATTGATCCAACAGCTGAATATAATATTTCTGAAAGAACAGTTCAAGAACTAACAGAACTAAGAGATGATGCTGTAGAAAGAGAAGAATATGAGTTAGCACAACAGTTAACTAATGAATTAGATAGTAGATCTGAAGTTTCTGAATTTGAAATTAAAGAAGGAGAATATCTGACTCAAAAAGAATATGAGGAATCTAGTATATTAATTGATAAAGAAAAGAGAAAATCTTTAAGAGATTCATATGATTCAGGAACTCCTATAATATTATCTATAAATACTATCTCTAAGAAAGCAATTAATTCTAAGATGACCAAAGAGGAACAACTGACTGTTGAAAATGCAGTTATTTTTAATTTAAAGGTAAAAGGAAATAATATAGGAGTATTAGCTGTAGATTCTAGAAGTAATAAAATAATTGATGTAGAAATAATACCAGAATTTAGAAGATTAGGTTTAGGAGTTAAACTTTATAAAGCAGCTGCTAAAAAACTTGGTGGATTAATATCAGACAATCTTATTGTATCTGCTAAAGCACAGCGTGTTTGGGAAAGCTTGGTTAGAGAAGGATTAGCTCAAGAAATAGTTGATGCAAAAACAAAATCTATAGTTGGTGATGATATAGGATATACATGGGTAGGAGAAACTGCAGAATCTAAAGCAAATAAGCTTTATACATTAGACACATCTGTTAAAGAAGAAATGGAAAGAAGAGCTCTTGCAGGAGATAGTTGGGCAGTAGCTTCTAAAGAACCTATTACTTATACAGATGCAAATGGTAAAAAAGTAACAACAACACTTGAGGAAAGAGTTAAGCAAAAACAAATGCAAGAACTTGGTGACTTTACAAACATGTTATATGAACAAAATATCATGGCATCATTACCTCTTGATGTCCGTGAAGGATTAATTGATGTAGATACAGGTAGTGCAGGTGGTGTTACATATTCAACAACTCAAGAAACAGACTACTTAGAAAAACTATATAACATTAAACATGGAAATAGAGAATATAATTTAGCTCAGTTATTTTTTAACTTTTCAATAAATGCAAGAAGATTTGCAAAACATACTACAGGTGATGCTGCAATGAGTTTTACAGATATGTTTGTAAATTTAACTAAGAGAGCTAAAGGAGAACACGGTGGAGGTACTAACTTTGCAACTGATGTTATAGCTCCTGAATTAGGTATTCATCATAAGAATAAGGATATTAACTTATTAACTATTAGAGATCCTAAGTTTCAAAAATTATATAATGATATTTTTGGTACAGGTGATGTTGGTAAACCAGGACAAACAGCTGATGCATTTGCTGTAATGACAAGTAAAGCTTTCTTACATACAGCTTTTGGAGATGGTAGATTAAGTTGGAATCAAGCACAATTAATGAAGAAACTAGCTAATGGTGATAAAATATCTAGTAGTGAAGTATTTGGAGATAATAAATTTCAGGGAGGTCTAATCTTACCAATTGGAATACCAGGGAGTGGTAAGTCAACTTGGATCAACAAGTTAAGAGCAGAAGGAAGAAATGTATTAGTTATTTCTCCTGATGCAATTAGAGCTGAATTAACTGATGTTTCTGATCAGTCTAATAATGCATTAGTATTTAAATTAGCACATGAGAGAGCAGCAACAGGATTAAGACAAGGTAAACTAGTAGTATTTGATGCTACTAATACAATGCAAGAGGGACCTTTTGGTAGAACAGCTTTGATAGAGAACCTTAAAAAGATGTCAGGGAAAGAATTCACAACATATTATGAAATGTTTGATGTTGATCCTGTAACAGTTAAACAAAGAATTGAGAAGGATATTGCTTCTGGTAAGAAGAGAGCAGTTGTTCCTGAACATGTTATTGATAGAATGCACACACAGTTTGTTGAGAATAAGAATAATCTCAGTGGAATGATTAAGTTTGATATTGCTCATGTACAGAATAAAGGATTAAAGAAACTAGATGCATTCTTAAATTCTAAGAAATTCATGTATTTTGATGGTACTACATATTTAAAAATGTCTGTAGTTACTTTAATACCAGAACTTACATCTGTAAAAATAAATGGAGAATGGGTTGCAAGAATTGGTAGAGAAGAGTGGCATGATCTACGTTTAAAATTAGAAGCTCAAGAAGCAGATACAGAAACATTTAGTATGGCTGCCTTTGAGTCAGCATCTAAAGCAGCTAAGATAAATGTAGTTGATACTAAAGATGCATTCAGTCAAACAGATGTATCTAATATGTTTACTACTATTCAAGCTAAATACTTAAGAAGACAAATGATTAATCCTTCTAATAAGCTGGAGATTGTAGATGCTGTTCAAATGAAACATAAGCTTCCTTCTGAACAAATTGAGGGTAAGACTATTAAAATAGATAATAAGTCATATTCCATGAGAGAAGTTATGGATAAGTATCACAAGACTGTACAAGCAAGATTAGCTAATAAATATTTTAGAAGAAGAAATTTAATATTTACAATGGAAAGTTCTTTAAATGAACTTGCAAAAAGTAAAGAAATAGGAAAAGCAACTGTAAATCTTAAAGCTTTTGTGGATTATGCACAGAATGCGCTTGAAGCTTCTCAAGCTAAAGTACAAATGTTAGATCTATTTGAGACAGAGAATGGTGCACCTAAGTTTAACTTAAATAATCAGATAACAGAAAAACACTTTGAAAAATTATTTTTAACATTCTTTAGTAAAGGAGTTCTATCAGAACGTTTACCAGGAACATCCTTAGCATTAATGCCTGAATTTGGATTTAAAGTAGTTAAGAAAGTTGTGGAATTAGATAAAGAAACAGGTCAACCTATTAGATGGGATGTTATTAGAAGTGAGGATTGGGAAACAAACTATAGACCAAAAGGAGTAGAAATACAACATAAAGAATTTGCAGATGAAAATGCTGAGACATTTGTAAATATGGAAGAAGGTGATATTTATCTAGATGTTCTTAGACATGATGTAATGATATATAATGAAAAAGGTGAACCAACAGATGTAACAGGTTCTGAATTTATGATGTCTCCTCATTTTAAATCTGTTATGGATCATATTAAACCTGGAGATAAAATTCCAGATGTGATTGCTAAAGCCTTTGGAATAAGAATCCCATCACAGGATGATCATTCAGCTGTAAATTTAATAATGGTTGACTTTTTACCAGCAGTTATGGGATCTACAGCAATATTCTCTAAAAGACTAATTGAAATATCAGGAGCGGATTTTGATATTGATAAACTATATACACAACTTAAAGAATTTTATTATAAGAAAGGAGTGTTTAAAGAGTATGGTAAAGGAGCAAATAGAAGACAACAATATGCAGATTATATAAGAAATATAATTACTCAATATGGAAATAAGAAGAGTGATATATTCATGGCAACAGAAGTTTGGGCAGATAGAGGAGATTTTGTACCTGCAGTTACTGAGAGAACAATTACTAGTTTTAATAAAGAGAATGGTACAGAATACACAGTAGATGAAATATTAAATGGAGAAATGATAATTGATAATGACGGAAATAGAAACATAGTCCAGCCAAAGATTAATGCTTTTATTATTCATGAAGCTCTTTCTATATCAGATCCTCTTACTGATCAACAAGTTTTAAAATTATGGAAAAGAAATGAAGATATTCAAGGAGGATTATGGTTAATAGGATTACCATCAACTCTTGAAGAATATAATCAATATAGAGATGAATATGGACGTGAACCATATGATGCAGCTCTTAATAACGATGCTTTAGATCTTAAATATGCTTTATTAGGTAATCCAGGTAAAACAAAACCTGGTAAAGGTGATCATGTTGCACCAGCATATCAATCTGCAGTAGTTACACCATTAGAAGAAGCTTGGGAATTTTTTGAATCACAGATGCCTGGATTAGCAGAAGAAAGAAAAGCTCAAGAATATGATCCATATAACTTACTTGGGCAAGCTGTAGCATTTAATAGTAATAAAGAATTCTCAAGAGGAATTGGATCTATTGTTGCACCTAACTTACCACTTAATGTACTGAGTGAACATGCAATTAAATTAAGAAATGATGAATTTATTAAAGTTCTTGAGCTTAATGGTCAACCATATAAGGGTTTTGTAAAGAAATATGCTATTAATACTGAGACAGGAGAAGAAGATTCTAACTTATATAGAAAACAATTTGCTATTTCTGCACTTATTTCTGGTATTGTTGATAATGCAAATGAACAACTTGCACAAAAATTAGGTATAGTTAAACCAGCTCTTCCAGTATTAGGTACTTTACTTGCTATGGGAGTAGATATAAATACAGCAGTAGTAATGATAAATCACCCTGCTATTAATTTAATTTACGAAGAGTTGGGTACAAAAAGAAAGATGGAAGCTGGTTTTGATAAGAGATTAAATGATAGAATTATTTTTATTGAAAAATCAGTTCTTAAACGTAAAGCAACTGATAAAGAAACTCAAGCAAATCCAGAAGTATCCACAGAAGAAATGGTTAAATTTATTAATGAAACAAAAATTAACCGTAGTGCAGGAAGTACAAAAGCAGGATATGTTAAAGAAGCTAAAGGATCTAACTTTGAAGTATTAACAAATGATCAAGCATTATTTGACTTAGCTGTATTACAAGAATTCCAAAAAGCAAAAGCATATACAGATTTTGTAAGAAATGTTGGTGTACTACTTAATATTGCAAAAGGAACTGGACAAGATACAGCAGCAATAGAGGATGCTTATGATGCAGCTGCAGAGTTAGGATTAGATCTAAACAATAAAGAATTTAGTAAAACAAATATACCTTTTGATGTTAGAAGTATATTTAATGATGGTAAGACATTCCAATCTACATATTGGCAAATATTACAAGAAATTAATGAAAAAGTTTTACCTAAAGTCTTATTAAATAGAACAACCCCATTTTTAAGATTAAGAGACTCTCTATTAAATAATCTAAATCAAGGAAGAATAAACTCTGAACAAAGAAGAGTATTATCTAGTGAAATAACAAGTTACCTAGCAGGTAAAGCATATATACAATGGTTAAAGTTTGATGACACACATGCTGATCAACTTGCATCCTTAAGTAATGGATATATATATGATGCACTAGGTGAAGAGTTTACAGTAATATCTGTTGTAGATAGGATGAGAAGATACATCACATCAAAAGGTAGAGATAATTATTTCTTAAATGAACATATAGTAGCTATAGATACAAAACATGAGGATAATAAACAAGGGTTTAGTAGATTAATAACAAGTAACTGGACACAATTCACTGATGAAGAATTAAATAATTTACAATCATCAATGTTAGAGTTATATAGTGATGTTAACACAAGACAAGATCTGATGCATTTAATTAACTATTTAACAGTAAAAGATGGTCTTAGATTTAATTCTGAAAGTTTTATAAATGTAGTTCCTGCATCTTTACTTCAAAATCAACTTAATGTTGTTACTCCTGTTCATAAGTTATTCTTAGACAGTAAACCTTCAGATAAACTATATGACCGTATATTTGGTGCTACATATAAAGAATTACAATATGAACTTATAGTAGGATTTACTGAAGGTGTAAATAGTAATAAGTTTATCACTCAGATTAATTCAAAGAAATTAGATCAATCATTTGTTGTTGATGCTGAAGAAGCTATTATTCCTGAGTCAACAATAAATATTAATTATTATGCAGAAGAAGGTGACTCTAATACTAAATTGTTATCTAACCTTGCTGAACGTAAATTTAAATATGACTTTAAAGGAAAAACAAAAAAATATAGCAGTGTAGAACAAGCATTTCAATCTTTAAGATCAGGTGAATTTGATCAGAAAACATATGATAAGTATAAGAAGAAGGATGGATATGGTGTAGTTATAGAAGGCAAAGAAACAAGTGAAAATATAGATCCACTTGCTTTAATGAGAGAGTTAGTAATAACATCTCTTACTCAGAATCATTTAAATGATAAACTAATTAAAATGTTAATGAGTCATTCAGACTTCACAATTAGTCAAGGTCTTACTGTAATTGATAGAGCAATGCTTGATGGTTTAAAAATGGCTCAGACAGAATTTGTTACTAATAAAGAAACTGGAAGATATGTAACAAGAGATTATGTGAAATATAGAGCTAAACATGCATCAAAGACATTTAACAATAGAACAAATGAAAGATTAGATGAGGGTACTCTTAGAATTAACGCATTATTTGATCTAGGTAAAAATTCAATGTTTGCTAATGGTAAACCATTAACTGGTAAAAAACTGAGTGCCCTTAATACAACTAAGGATATACTTAAAGATTTAGGAATAGGATATACTGTATCAGATAAAAAAGGAAGACCTAGAATAATTGCAAACTTCCCGTATGCTCTTACTGTTATAGATGAAGACTTAAGAGGTAATAAAGAATATAGACATTATAAACTAGAAGGAATGATCCAACCAGGGGATGGAACAATTAATGTAGACATGTTTGATGTAATGAATAATGATGGAGAGTTCTTAGGTCAAATTGCTGAATATGTTAAATATGATCAATTAGGATCACGTCAACAGAAAGGACCGGCTTACTTATATGGACAAAGACCAACATATAAACAATTAAGACAGAATGAAGAAGATAAAGCAGAAGGATGGGATGATCTTGTTCTTGGTATAGGAGATGATATAGGTGAAGGCTTTGAAGAAATGTTTGACTTTGATGCTAAGAGAGGAGAAAATAAAGCTTTTTCTGAAACTGATGATGTAAAGGCTACTGATAAAGGATATACAGCAACTAAGAAGCAAGGAGAAGAACAAGATGAGAATTCAATTGAATCTACTCTTGAAACTGATGCTGAAGGAGGGTTTGAAATAGATAACAGAAGATTTGTTGATTTAGATGCAATATTAAATAAGTCTAAAGATACTAGTGAACAGACTGATGATAGTGATCAATACCCACTTATCACTGAATACTGGAATAGTCTTGACAGTAGAGGTAAACTTAAATTAATGGATGCTTTAGATATAACTACTATTAATGAATTATTTACTATCTTTGAAAATCAAAATAATCTGGATAATGAAAAACAATTTATAGACAGACTAAAGAGCTGTTACTAAACTAATATAATATGGCAAAGTGCTTTAATAAAAATACAACTGAATACAAGGCTTTAAAAGAGGTCTACGGCAATAACTTAATTGTTGACAGTATTATTGACAGATTTCAAAAATCTGCTAAAACAGATGAAATACCATCTGCTGAGGAAGCTTCTGATCTTATAAATGACACGCAAGTTTTATATTCTCTTGATAAGAGTAAGTTTGGAGAAGCTTTATTAAATAACTTATCTAGAAATGGTATCATAACAAATCATCAAGGAGAATTTTTTGTTGTACACGGTAATAAAGAAACTAGAGCACATGACCCGGTTGTATTAGAACACAACTTAAATAGATTAACTAAATATCTTATACATAACAATATTAGTGCAGATACCATTAATCTACAACGAATCAGAAGTAAAAAGACATACAGAGTCACGGTTAACAACAATATGTTTACCACACAAGACATTATAGAAGAACGAAACAATAAAGATAAGACATACATATACGAACTTGTTAGACATCTATTAAAGTTATTTCCAAATGTAAAATCATATTGGATGACAGTTAAGGAAGCTGAAGAACTTCACGAACAACTTCCAGGAAGGAAAGTACGATTTGATAAAGTTAAAAGTTTTTATTTTGGGGGTAATGTAATATTGATAAAAGGGAGAGTAACAACTGAGACAGCAGTAGAAGAAGTATTGCATCCTTTTATTAACTCAGTAAGAAGTGGGAATAGACAACTGTTTAACTCTCTTTTAAATGAAGCTGGGAAGAATTTCCCTCAATTGAAGCAAGAGATTAATGACTCATATAGAGATAAGAGAATCATTGATCAGACAGAAAGAGATCTTGAATTAGTAACACAGGCTCTCTCAAGACATTTTAATAAAGAATATGAAACAACGCCAACTAGATCATGGACAGATAAGATTGCTGAGTTATTGCAATGGTTTGCAGATCTTGTTTCTTCTTATCTTGTTTCTTATACAGGTAGAACTCTAAAGGTCAACCCGGCTAATATTAAGTCAATGTCAATGACTGAATTAGCTAAGATGCTTAATACAAAGAATCTTCAATTTGATATGAAGATTGAAAAGTCTAAGAAGATACAATACTCATTATCCACTGAGACACAACGTATTGTAGATAACGCAAAGGGTCAGGCAAATGAGATACAAAAAAATATTATTGATAACCTCTTTAAAGTAGCTATTGAATCTGAGGATGTATTTATTGATCTTAATACTACTCCTGTAATCTTAGATAGAGATTCCCATACATATGTAAATATAGACACGGGTGATATTTATGCATCAACTACAGAAAAGATAAGTGGTAAGTTTGAGGATCAAGGAATGTATGAACTAAGTAGGGACCTGGGCAATGATTTTGATTCTATACTCAATGGTGTTGTGTCTGGTAAAGTCTATGAAGATATAGTCCTTGAGGGAGCGGTATTAACAGAAGAACAAGGAAGAGAAGCTTTTAACACCCTTAGCAGTTATGTAGATGGATTATTAGGAAGTGGAGCTATTCTATTACCACAGGTTGTGGTTGCAGATGAAATTAGCAAGGTTGCAGGTACAATTGATTTACTTAAAATTGATAGAGATGGTAAACTTACTATAATAGATCTAAAGAGTAGCAAGCATGATTACTTAAGTAATATGTATAGAAGATCAATGTTCCCAGTTAATGAAGGAAGTGTTTGGTATAGAGCAAGTAGAAATAAAGAAGAACAGTTCAAGTTAACTACAAAGATGAAGCATTCTATACAAACTAATACTTATGCTCAAATACTTCTTAACCAAGGATATAAGGTTAATGATGAGTCACAAACATATCATGTATTAGTAGATGTTGCAAACACTAAAGAAGGCCAAGAGTTTTCAGGTAAGTTTACAATAAAAGGTACTACATTTCATTCATTGATGAAGAATGAAGATCTTGTACATGATATTGTTCCTGAGAGTGTAAACAATACGCAAAGAGATGATCTTCAAAAAGAATCTGATTCAAGATTAAATGTTGTTGCTCTAGATGATTTCTTAAGTGAAGAAGAATTATATGCTGACTCAGAAGGTTTATCTATAGATTTATATGATGCAATGGTTGATGCATTAACAAATCTTAGTTCTGGTTTGGTATCTCTTAATGAAGTTACTAAACAGAATAAAGGTTATTTATCATTAGATAATACTAAGAAAGAAGTAATAAGAGAAATAGATGTTCAAATATCAGCGCTTAATGCTGCATTAAGAGCTAATCATGTTGACTCAACGTATACAGAGTTTTTAGAAAGCAGTATTAATCATGTTAAGGAATTTACTGAGTATGCTGCAAATCCGGATAACTTTGGTAAGAAAGAATACATAAATAGAATTCTTAATTTTAGACGTATGATAGAGAATTATAGGGGTCTTACACAACTTAAATATGTAGAAGGTCTTTCTAAGGAGCAACAGACTTTAATATTAAAATTAACAAATGCGCTTGATATGCTATCAGGAATTAAATCTGTAGATGGCAAGCTTACTAGAACAGAAGGTGTGTTTGATATTGCTATTGATAACTATGTTAAAGCAGTTATAAAGGAGAAATCAATGAGAACTGATCTTGATGAAGACACATTACATGATATTATAAAAGGTGTAAGATCTATTGAAGGTCAAGATATAGGTGTTATGGAGGCTATGACGGGTGATATGTCAACATCGTCTGACACAATACTTGCTGTAATGGATAAGATGTTTAAATCTAAAAGACAGGAGATGTTGGATGAGATTGCTTTAAAAGTTGAAATGGTTAATAGAGCCCTAGGAAAACTAGAAAGACTTAAAGGTAAAACCAAAGGAAATATATTTACTTGGATGTTAAATTATAATGATGATGGTACTTTTGATGGTAGTTATGTAAAGAAAATAGGTAAGCAATTTTATGATATATTAAATTCTATTGATAAAAAACTAAAAAATTCAAACGGTGATTGGATAAAATATAATTATATTGAAAACTTAGAGGATGCTACGGATGAAGAGATAGCACACAATAAAAAGGTATATAAGAATCGTCAAGAAAAAACTGATTTTATGAGAGCTGAAATCAGAAGTCCTGAAGGATATAAGGATGGGAAGTATCATAAATTTACAGAAGAGTTTAAAGATGAAAGACATCAATTTGAAAGATTTGTTTCTACTACTTATGGTGGATATTGGACAAGACGTGCAGGAATTGAGGATGAAGCTTTTGATGAATATGAAAATAAATATTATGAATTTGTAGACTATGATAGAGTCACTAGAGAGAATGATGATTTTACTGGTCAAGTAGAAAGAACAAAAGATAGACCATTACGAATAGTTAAAAAGGATTGGGTAACAGAACAAACATCAGTTGATGGGAAAAGTATGTTAAGTGAGAAATGGGTTAAATTACAAAATCCTGTTACTGAAGTTGAGAGAGCAGAAACAGAGTTTTATAGTTTATTTGTAAAGATGTATGAAGATGATCTATTGCAGAAACTTCCTGAGACACTACATATGCTTGGTAAAGCACCAACAGTTGCTGCAGCTATGACAGAAGAGTTATCCACAAAACCTAACATTATAGCACACATGTGGGCTAAAACAATGGGAGCAATTAAAGATCTACCTGGAGGTGTTAGAAATATTTTTAGAACAACAACTAATGTCACTAAAGTATTTGTTGATGAGCATGGTAATATAACAGAAGATAATTTACCACTATATTATGTTGGTAGTGCAAGAGAAGAAAGAGATATAGCTGAATTGGAAAAAAATATTGAAATACTCAAAGATAAAAAGAGTAAAGCAAAATCTGAAGAAATGTCAAAAAGATATGCTGACCAATTATCTTTTCTTAGAGGAGAAGTAAGAAGAAGAAAAGAAACACCTTTAAAGTCTGAGATTAGTCAGGATATGGGAGAAAGCTTAAAACTTATGATTGGTATGACTGAAAATTATCATGTTATGTCTGAGTTAGAAGATACATATAAAGCCATGATTGAAGTTCTTCAGAGAAAAACATTTAATAATAAAGATGAGAATTTAGTTAATAGAACATTTAATCTTGGGGCGGATCTAACTGATCAAGGATTAGCATGGACTAAAAATAAAGCAAGTGCTGTTGTAGGAAGACAGGGTACATCTACAACTAGAACTGAGGCACGTACTGTACGGAAAGCAAAGCAATGGATGAAAATGGTATTTTATGATAATGACAAGCAAACAAAGAAATTTATGGATAAGGTTTCAGCAGGACTTATACAAGTTTCATCAGCAACTTATGTAGCATTTAATGTATTTGGTAACCTTAATAACTATTTAATGGGTAGAGCAAATAATGCTATTGAAGGTTTAGGGGGAAGATATTTTGGAACTAAAGCACATATTGAAGCAGTTGCTTTACTTAATACACACGGTATAGAAGGTATGTTCCAAAGTATAGCTGAAGTAGGGAAGGGTAATAATAAATCTGCAGCACCTAATAAAACTATAGCTTTTATACAATATCTTAGAATGTTGGATTTAAAGTCAGATATGCGTGAGACAGCAAGAACAACAGGTAGAGACTCTTATTGGCAAAAATTTATGAATTTTGGATATATTCTTCAAGATGCTGGAGAATGGAATGTACAAAGTAAAGTTGGACTTGCTATTGTATTAAGCTCTAAAGCTTGGAATTCTGAAACAGGAGAAAGTGATTCATTATATAAAGCTCTTACCTATAATAATCAGACAGGAGAATTTAAAATGAAAGAGGGATATGATCAAATCCAAATATATGGAAGAGATAAAAAGATGGATTGGAATTCTGCTGCAAGACATGAGTTAAGAAATTATATAAGAGAAGTAAATAAACAAGTTCATGGTAACTATGCTAAGGAAGATAGAATGGCTATTCAACAATATGCTCTTGGTCAATTAGCTGCACAGTTTCACAAGTGGGTTGCTCCAGCAATAAAAGCAAGATTTAGATCAGAATACTTTGATGAGAATTTAGGTTGGTTAGAAGGAAGATATATAACCACGGGTAAATTCCTTTTATATTCTATAAAAACTGTAAGATCAATGGAGACTCTTATGAATATGGGTCAGAACTATAAAGAGTTTAGAGGTGAAAGAGGAAAGAATGATATGAGGAATATTATGAGAACTGCTGCAGAAGTTATGTTATTCTATATGACTTTCTATTTAAAATCTTTAATGATGCATATGTGGGATTGTGAAGGAAAAGGTAGAGAGTGTAAAGCAGATACCTTTGGAAGAAGACTACAGAATGTAGCATTATATCAAACAGATAGATTATATAAAGAACAAGTATTATTTTGGCCTCTTGCAAGTGAATCATATGAGCAAGTAATGCAGATGATGAAATCCCCTATTGCGGCTACAAGAACTTTAGGAGAAATTGGTGGTGCTGTCTCATTAACTTTTAGACATCCTTTATACTCATTATGGAATACAGAAGAAGAAATGTTAAATGATAAGAGATTCTACTATCAAAGAAAACCTAAGAAAGGTATGATGAAATTAAACAAAGAATGGGGAGACGTTGTCCCAATTTGGTATACCTATAATAAGTGGGAATCATTTAAACGAAGAAAAAGTTTCTATATAAAGTAATTATTATAAGTAATCACATATATCATAAAGAGAATACTTTAATGTAAGTTCTTCTCCATGTTCTATCTTTCTAAGTGTTTTTAATTTCTTATAATGGTAATCATTATCTTCTTCAATCAATTCACAATTAGCTGACTCAGAATGATTAACAAATCCTCCTAAAGGAGTTCTTATAAAGTTATGTTGAAATTCTGGGTCATATATATGAGTTATACCTATAATTATTTCTTTTGGTATATCTTCTGTAGCAAATATACCCGCTCCATGTATACTAGAAGGACCTATAGCAAGATAATCAGGTAAGGGTTTGTAACGTTCTTTCTTACATTTCTCCATTTAATAATTTTAAATTAAACTAAATTTATTTATCTAACTTCACAGGATCCGCCAGCACAAGCTAGTTCACCTTTAAGATCTGTATTATCATCTTTTTCTATTATCTTAGATAGATCAATATCTACTAAGTGTTTTAACATTTCTATATATTTTCTTTTTGGTATACTTTCAAAGGGTGCTTGAGTATAGTTACCACCATCATAAGGTAAAACAGCTAACCCATTATAGTAGTCTTTATTTTTCCACATCCATTCTCCTGCTTCATCCCAATCATTTTCCTTTAAGGAAATTGTAGCTGAAACATTGTGAGTATTAGATCCTTTCCTATGCCCTGGTCTAACCCATTCTGTAGCAACTCTTTTTACTCTTTCTAATAGTTCAAATGGAGACTCTGTTCTTAAGATAGCTCCTTCTGGAGCTTTTTGTGGAATACTAATAACTGCTGTATCATGTGGTCTAAAGTATTCATCTTCAACTAACTCAGGATGATTAACTGAAAGATAAGTATATATTGACTCATTTTTACCTACACGTAATCTACGTACATAATAATTAGAATGCCAAGCATGGATACCTGAACTTGTTCCTAATGTTAATGATGTTGTCCCAGCAGGTTTAACAGCAGTAGTTCTTGCAGATCTTTTAATGCCTATTAGTTTAGCTACACGTGTATTCTCTTTCTTTACTATTTCTGCTGACTCAGACATATTAAGCTTTAATACTTTACCGCTTGCAATTCCAGTCATTGATATACCAATCAGTGCATCTTTTTCAGTAGTCTCTTGCCATACGTCTCTTAAATAATGAAAGTTAGTATACCCGGCCTGGAGTGTTCCAATGAATGTTGCTCTCTTAACTCTTTCATTTAAGTCTTCTTGTGATTCTACATTTGAAACGTTTACTTCACATAAGTTACAGAACTGATAAGGACGTAAAGCAATTTCACAACAAGGATTAGTACCCCAATCTTTGTCATTATTAAAGTAAATACCCGGTTCACCAGATCCAGATAACTCTATACGTTTCCATAAATCCATAAAGAATCTTTTAGTTATCTTATGTCTCATTAATACGGCAGAATTGTTAGATCTTCCTCTCTGAGGATTTGTTTCCCACCAGTTTCCAGTTTTACATGAAATCATTTCTTCATCATATGCTGAAAATAAACTAATTAATGCAGCTCTTCTTATGCCACCCGCTAATACAGCATCAGCAATGTGGCACACAATATCATGAGCTTCTAATGTAGATAATGTATCACCATTTTCTTTAGCATTTAAAAGACCTTCAATTTTAACTAGACACTCCTTAAGTGGTTGAGGTCCAGGGGCTTTACCTCCTGATGTTACTAGTCTAGCACCTTTAGGTCTAATGTCTGAGAAATCAAATTCAATTTGAGATGATCTACCATTAAGGTATGATTTAATAAGAACCTTTACTGAGTCAGCCCATCCTTCTATTGAGTCACTAATTAAAAATCTTTTTGTTCTTTTTGTGTAAGGTTTATTAATTGACGGTAATTGTACAACATGATGTTTTTGTACAGAGTAACCTACTCCGGTTCCCCCTAATAGTAGAAACATGCACTCTGAGAATGAATCAACTGAATCAATTGGCATGTAGGCACAATTATAAATTCTATTTGGGGATATTTCAATTGGTTTACCACCAAATTGCATAGATCTCATTGATGGAAGAATCTTTTTATCATAAACAAATTCATATGCATTTTTAATTTCATCCTGTAGTTTAGGATATTTTTTTAAATGCATTGATATATTTCTATTCACTAGTTCTTCCCACGTCTCTCTTCTGTTTAGTTCTGGTATATATCTTGCATATTTCATGTGAACAGTGATGTCACTTAGAATTTTGTTGTTTATTTTCATATTAGTTAGTTTTATATTATAGAGTTATAGGAATAAAAACAAGATAGTAAAAGATAATCTTATTTAAAAGGGAAATGCAGTAAATTTGTAAAAATAATTTTTCATGTAATTTTTACTTTATTTTATGATAAATATTTAGTATATTATATATGTATATTAGAGAGTTCACAAAAGTAATTAAAAAAAATAAACACTTATGTTAGTTAAAAAAAATAAATTAAATAATGTTGTAAGAGCTTTTGGTGAATCAGGAGCTATAGAGGCTGTTAAATATCTTCAAAAATTTAGATCTTTTTCTGTGTATAATAATACAGGATCATGTTCAGTAACAGTTGGTCCTAATACTGTAGCTGTTCCTGTAGGTGTAACTGTAACTTGGGATGCACCTACTGAAGAAAGTGTAATAAATAGATATGATTCAGGAATGTTTACTGTTGATGCAGCAGATGCTATTGTTGCAGGAACATATTAAGAGATGTCTACTACTAAACAAGAAATAGCACTTATGAAGAAAGATATTGAGAGTCTTAGTCAAGAGGTAAAAGAAATTAATCAAAAGATTGATAACTTAACTTTAAAGTTATTAGATCCGGATGATGGAGTAGTATCTAGAGTGAATAAGAATACAGCATTTAGGAAATCTCATGATGAATCTATGCCAGGATATAATAAAATAATAAGTGAGTTTAAAGAACTACAAAGATGGAAGGGTACGGTAACAAAAGCATTATGGGGATTATATGCAGCGGTAACAGCATGGATTGTTAAAATTTTATTTTGGTAATATGTCAGAAGATAAAACAGAATCAAAAAAAGAAATAGTTCCAGGACTTGATGTTGATGCGTCAGGACAAGTAAAAGGAGAACTTAATAAAGATGAAGTAGGTCAAAGTGCTCAAGCTAATGTTGGTGCAACTGAACAAGGTGGTTATGATGGAGTTACTGATAATGCTAATGAACATGTAGGTGTTTATGAAGAAACTAAAGCAGGTGGGCATGCATCTTTAAAAGATGGAGTAAGTGTTGGTGGTGGAGCTATAGCAGGTGACGGAGTAACAGCAGGAGCAAGTGGTGGTGTTAAGTATGGTAGAACTAAAGTTGATGTATCAAGTAATGTAAGTGTAGGAGATCAAATAGGAGCTACAGGAAGCTGTCATGCTACTATGAAGGATGGTGTACTAAGTGTAGGGGTTAAAGGAAAGGTAGCAGCTTTAATTGGCCTTAAAGGAGATGTGGACATTAATATAGATACTAAAGCAGTAGATAATGACGGTAAATCATTTGTTGATCATTGTAATGATGCAATAAAAAATATTTTTGGATAATGGTAAAATTCTTTAATGAACCTACAGGAATTAAAATAAGTTTTAAAACACTTATTGCTATTGGTGCTGCTATGGCTACAGTTATTAGTATGTGGTTTATACTTCAGGGTGATATAGCTGATGCTAAAGAGTTACCAAAACCAAGTATAACTAGGATAGAATTTGATATGAAAGATGAATTAATACGTCAAACTATTATGAATACTTTGGAAGATGTTAAGGAAATTAAAGAAGATTTAAAACGTATGGAAGATAAAATAGATCAATTAAGATAAAAATATAAAACTATGGCAGTAGCAGAAACAGCAGTAAATGTAAGTATAACATTAGAATCAACTGATTTAACAACAGATGCGTTATCTCTTGTAACATATATAGATGTAGCTCCTATAACTATGGGAGGCATACTTAGAAGAATGGCATATAGAGTTACTGGAACTGGATCTGCAGAAGAAATTGCTGAAGAAACTCATTTTGAAGAAGGTGCTATTATATATGTATATAATCCAGGTACTGACACAGAAGCAACAGGAAATATAACAATAGAGATTGGAGGTCAAGATATTATGACATTAGCAGCAGGAGATTGGGCGCTTTTTCCATGGTCTGCTGGACAATCTGGTGATGATATAAATGTAACTGCAGGAACTTCTGGAAATATATTTGAATATGGTGTATTTGGTAAACCAGCTTAATTAAAAAAATGAAAATATAATATGGCAACTTTAAAAACAACTCTTGTATTAGGCTCAGAAAAAGTAACATCTGTAGTAGATTTAATTACAACAATTAAAAAAGATCTTACAGTTACTGAAGGAGGGATTTTAGTAACAGAAATTGATGCAGTATTAGAATCAACTGCAGTATCAATATTTGGTGCTTGTGATTATCCACTGGGAACATATATATATCTAAAGAATAAAGATACTACAAATACTCTAAAGTTTAAACTTTCTAGTATTAATGCTACAGATCATCAAATAACTTTAACTCCTGGTCAAGCTGCATTTTTTCCTTGGACAGCAGAGTGTCCTGAAGAGAATACTGGTCAAAATGATATAAAAGTTTTTGCTAGTGACGTTGATACAACATTAGAATATGGAGCATTTAATTAAAGAACTTAGAAATCCTGTTTGGAAATTATTTGCTAGTTATTTACTAGTATTATTTCTACTACTATTAATGTCTGGGAATGCTCTTGGGCAAACAAAATTCTGTAAACAAGAAATTTGTGTTGTAGAGTTTAATGCTTATTGGAATAAAGATAATAGTGTTCCCTGGTTAGATAGTTTAGAAAACTGTGGAGTAACAAGAATACTCGTAACAGATAAACAAATGCTAGCAAAAGTCCAAAAGAAATATAAGATACAGAATGTACCTACAATAATAATTTTTAGGGAAGAAGAAGTTGAAAGATATCAAGCTTGTTTAAGATTTAAAATAGGAGTTAAACGAGAAGATGTACAAGAATTAATAAATGATCTCTTAATAGATGGCAACTAAGAAGAAAAATTGGATACAAAAAGTAAATAAATCCATTAAGAAGAGAGGTACTAAAGGGAAGTGTACGCCTATAACTAAAAAAGGTTGCACTGGAAAAGCTAAAACTCTTGCTAAGACTTTTAAAAAGATGGCTAAAAAAAGAAAAAAGAAAAAATGAGTTTTATTATAGGAACAAAATGTATAAGTACATGTGACACAGCATGTGTAGATGCTTGTCCAGTAGATTGCATACATGGACCAATAGATATTGATGGTGCAGGTGCTGAGGTAGCTACATTAGATAGTATAGAAGGTTTACAGCTTTATATCAATCCAGATGAATGCATTGAATGTGATGCGTGTGTTCCCGCTTGTCCTCCTGATGCAATATATGAAGATGAAGATACATGTATAGATCATGAAGGTAATGATGAATCAGTTAAAAAGAATTATGAATTTTTTAGTCAAACGTGGGAAGGATGAAGAAATTATTATTTATATTATTAGTAATCTTTGGTTTACAAACACAAGCACAAGTAAACTGGTGTGATTCAGTATCATACACAACATTACCACAACAAACATTAACTGTAATTGGGAATTCATCATTATCTAATATGGTAGATTCTATAACATGGAGTTGGCAAGCATGTAATTCAACATTATGCTATTCAGGATCAGGTGATACAGCATCATTTGTAAATATATTATCAACTGATACAGTTAAAGTATGTTATGATGCTTACATATGTTTTATGGGAGCAACTTATATTTGTATGGATTGTGATTCATTAGTATATAATCCAAATTCATATCAATGGGAACTAATGTCAGCGCAACCAGTAGGAATTAAAGAATTAATAGTTGATAAAATTAATGATGGTAAAATGTATGATTTATTAGGTAGAGAATTATTTGAAGTATCAACAGGAACAATATATATTAAGAATAGAAAGAAATATATTAGATGAAAAGAACAAATATAAATAATTGTAAAAGAGTAGGGAATAAGATTGATAATATCATAGGCCAATGTGAAGGAAGTGGTATAGCTGTTAGTTATGATTGTGTTATAAATTCAGGAACAAATACTTGTTCTAGTATGACTGATAGCGGCCAAACTAGCTTTGGTGCTTTCCGGGATTGGTATATAGCAAATCAACCGTCAACCCCTATAAGGAGTTGGAAGTTTGCATTCACTGGTCAGGGCACTAGTAAAACTCCCTGTTTAGACCCTAATGGAGAACCTTATTATTTTTTCAATGCAGTCATTATTTATAGAGATGGAGCAGCATACTCTCCAAACTTTAGTGGCCCCCCTAATCAATCTTGGAATGATTTGATTAATTGGGTAATTGCAGATGGTTGTACATCAGTAACTTTAGGTATGGATTTTGCACAAGTTAGTGCTGAACTTCTTGTATGTATGGATGAATCAACATACATAGCAATAAATGCTAATCCTTGTCAATGTAGTTCTACTGGATCATCAACTTATATATGTCTTGATCCTGGAGATGGAAGTGGAGATTATTCTACTATTGCAGAGTGTACAGATTCAGGTTGTGAATTTGGTCCAGGAGCTATTGAGGGTATGACATTATGGTTACATGCTAGTGAAGATGATGTTTTAATTGCTTTTGGTGGCCCATATATTTCTAAATGGAAAGATCACAGATGGCCTAATCCAGCGCTTGAATTTGGGGCACTAGGACTTGGTGATGATACTTATCCATCTTGGAATGGTTTAAATAATGGATGGGTTACATTTGATGGAGCTGATTTTATGCAGACTGCAGATACAATAAATTTAGATACAGAAACAGATCTGGGATGGTGTATTGCAGTAACAACATATATGGAAGATTGGAACAATACTGAAGTAATAATTGGTGATAAAGATTCTAATAATAATTTAATTAAATTTGATTCAGAAACAGCAGTTCATTTGAAATTATATAATCCAACACTAGCAACTTCAAGTACTAAAGGAGTTACTATTAATAATCCAGCAGTTCTTGCGCAAGGTACTCCATATGTATTTATCATTAATATGAATCCTACTACTAATGATGCTGCTCTATGGATTAATGGAGAAAAACAAACTGATGGGTTTACATTCCCTGATGGTTATGATTTTCATGAGTTAGATGAAATAGGTGCTAAAAATGGTGGACAACTTGGTATGTTAGGAGGAATACACGAAATTATAGTATATAAAGGAGAGTTAACTGATACTGAAATAGAACAGTTAACTTTTTATATGCATGCACAAATATAAAATAAAAATATAAAATTATGAGTATATTAACAAACATATTTAGTAGCGGGGCTACAGAGTTAGTAAAGGGAGTAGGAGATGTTATAGATGAATTACATACATCTAAAGAAGAGAAGCTAGCTGCAGAGTTAAAAGTAAAAGAATTAATCTCCAATTATGAAGTAGAAATGGAGAAGACAGTAACTGATAGATGGAAATCTGATATGGCTTCAGATTCATGGTTGAGTAAAAATGTTAGACCAATGACTTTAATATTTTTAGTAGTAAGCACAGTGTTAATGATTTTTATTGATGCTGGGACAATAGATTTTGTAGTTGAAGAAAAATGGACAAATCTATTACAAATAGTATTAATAACAGTAATAGGTGCTTATTTTGGTGGTAGATCACTAGAAAAAGTAAAGAACAATAATAGTAATACAGATACAATAAAATAAATTTAATAATTAAAAAACAAAAAAAATGAAAAAATTATTTTTAACAGCAGTAATAGCTTTATCAACTTTAGTAGCTTCTGCACAATTTGTAGTAATAACAACATATGTAGCGCCAGAAGACGGTGCAGATTGGGAAACTACTAGTTTAACTGATAAGATAGGAGTAGGATATACTTTAAATGATAAATATGTAGTTGGTGTAGTTAAAGTTGCAGAAGATTCATTAAATCTTTGGGGTACATATTCTATAAATGAAAATGTATATATTAAAGCAGAGTCTTCAATGAAAGATATAACAGATAATTTAACAATTGGTATTGGTTATTCTTATAATATATGGAAAGGTCTTAATATTGAACCAAACTATATGGTAGGTATAAAAGAAGATGAGAATGGTGAAAGAGAAGGTATTTTTAATTTAGGTCTATCCTATAAACTTTAAAAAAAAAATTATGAATTTTATAAACAGTTGGGCAAAAGGAAACAAAAAAAGTACTAAGATTGATATTGAAGTTAGACTTGGTAGAATTACAGTTCTAAAATTAATGTTAGATTTTGGTAATGAGTATGAATTGATGGTATTAAATTTTGGAGTTTGCATCTGTCATGGCGGCTAAAAGAAACTATAAAAAAGAATACAAAAAGTTTCAATCTTCTACTACCTCAAAGAAAAATAGAGCTAAAAGAAATAAGGCCCGTAGGGCTGCTCTTAAAGTTGGTAAGGTAAGAAAAGGAGATAATAAAGATATACATCACTCTAAGGGTATTAACTCTAGTAGAACAACAGTATTGTCCCGTTCTAAGAATAGAGGTATTAGAGAAAAATCAAGACTAAAAGGTAGTAAAAGAAAAAAAGCTTAATTATTTTTATCTTCTGTACTTTTAGCATAAAAAAATAATAAAGCAAAAAATATTAATACCAGATTGAATGCTGTCATTTATTCTGGTATTAATTTAGGTGCTAGTTTATTTGATACCCAAGTCATAGCTTTTTCTACATCTCTATGGGTTTTAGATTCTATAGTTACCCATTTTTTAGTTTTATTATTTTTTCTATAAATTCTAGATGTCCATTGTTTTCCTTTTGGTGATAAACTAAACCACCAACCTATATGTAATAATTCTTCTAATTCTTTTTCCATAATAACTAAATTTTATATTTTCTCCATTTAGGATCTTGTGCATCCATATCTGCATCAAAGTCAGATCCTTTTCTTTTTGAGAAATTTTTCATAAATTTTTTTTGACGTTCTATTTTACGTCCTTCTGAGAGAGCATATTTACCTAATAAAAATGTTATTATTAACACAATTATTAATATTATTGTTCCTGTCATATCTTATTATTTTATTTATTTAATTACCCCAAAGGGGTGATGTCTTTCCATCAGTCAGTCTTGATTAAGATTGAGAGGTATGAAAGGATAAAATGTTTTTATAAACAAAAACTCCCGGAGAAGTACCTCATTAGATCAATATATTGACATCTTATCTTCAGACCGGAAGACATCCCGGTACACAAACACTTCTCCCCAAAGAGGCTGTTCCTGAAACAGCCCTCACAAGTATTATTTTTCCAATTTCTCTTGAAGAGCTGCTAATGCTCTCCAAGCTACTTTTGAAAGATGTAATATTCCATCATCATCTAAGTCATCTGCTTCTAATAGATGTCTCATTAAAGCATCTAAGTGATCAGGACTCTTACTTTTATCCCAATGCAAAGGTTCATCTGGATGATGTTGTTTATTACCTGATAACGAAACTCTTGATAATTCCATTAATGCATCAGGAAAGTATTTAACTACTCCTGTATATATAGGGAAATCTTTTCTTGAAAGATTATTTTCTGCTAAATCTTGTAGTACATAAGGTTTATTAAATTCTAATCCATCTGGTACAGACATTTTAACTTTAAATTTATCTGGAGTAACATAATTATAGGGATAATTACGATCAGTATCCCAATAATGTTTATTTTTATCTTTCTTTTTTTTGCTCATAATGTAAAGGTATCATTTATATCCTCATCTACTTCAATAATTGAACTTACTTCTGCAATTTCATCTATATTTTCTTCCAATGGTTTATTGTAATCAAGGTCATTTGCATCTAAAGTTTGTTTAGGAATTCTTTTAGCATCTAAATCATAATCATCTTCATCAATAACAATTGGTGTATCTTGTGGTTTAATTCCTACTGCACTATAAATTTCTGAAGACATAAATGTATGGAATTTACCTTGACTATCCATCCAATTTCTTGGGTGGGTTAATTTTAAAGCATGTGTTACATGATTATAAAATGCCCATGCAGTATTAGGATCAACATTATAATTATAAGAAACGTCATCCATTTCTGCTTTAACACAAGATAACTGTTGTGTGTCAAGGATTTTCTCATCTGCAAATAATCTTCCTAATAATTCTGCTTGTTGTTTCCTATTTAAAGAGAAATCTTTCATAGCAATTTTATCTTTCACTAATTCATTAAACTTATGATTAGCCATACCTATTTGAGATACAATATGTGATGAAATATCAGCATTTGCTGTCCCAGTATGTTTTCTACCATATGTTGCTAAATCCCCGTGGATCAATCCGTTATTACATACAAATACATGAGCGCCTATTCCACATTGGAACCTAGTACTCTTATCATATGAATTTGTCCAAGCAAACATCATACCCATTTCAGAATCATTAGATGCTGTATCATGATTTATATGATAAATACCTTGGGCTACTTTAGCGTTCATATTTGTTTTATACAATTCTGTTGTTATTGTAAAACCTTGTTTATTTAATAATGTTTCTGTTAAATCCATAACTTCTTTATGTGATACCACTGTATATGTTTTAGCATGTTGTGGTAAAGGAGCTGATTCAAGATAAGATTTGGTTGTTGCTGTTGACTTTTTATGTCCCATATTTTTATGATTTTAATTAAACAAATTTACTTAAATAATTTCAATTGGTTGTTAAATGTACCTAGAATATTATTTATTTCTTTTTCTATGGCCTGCATATAATATTTTGTATTAATATCATATTCTTCCCATGTTGGTTTCTTTTTTATTTTATTGAATACTGTTTGTACCCATTTTCCTGCTTCTAATTGTATCTCTCTCCC
>Ga0310342_100000095_pt1 | contig 41814 bp, 39 predicted proteins | sample S15DNA20500_MG_FD_206155 | JGI IMG/M metagenome (GOLD analysis project Ga0310342, IMG submission 206155) | Marine microbial communities from station ALOHA, North Pacific Subtropical Gyre - S1503-DNA-20-500_MG | ecosystem: Environmental > Aquatic > Marine > Oceanic | place: Pacific Ocean: North... | reverse complement strand
TGGTCTTTTAATCGATTCGTGGGCAACTCCAGCGACGCCCGCTAGACAACCCAGCCGGCACCCTTCTGAATTTGACTGATTCGATCAAATAAGTTAACTATAGCTAGCACGAAGGCCCTTGGCAGTCTCTTCTTTGGCAGGGAGTTCCAGGGGCTTTTTCGACGGAGGAAACTTCGATGACTAGCTGGAAAGAAAAGCTTAGCGACAAGATGGATCCCGAGATGGGACGAGAAGCAGACATCTACGAGACCCAGATGGAGCTGCGCAAACAGGGTCGGCTGGACGAGAAGATTTTCGCCGAGACGCGTCTTCGACGAGGTGTCTATGGCCAGCGCTACGACAACGGACAACGCCATGATGGCATTCGTTCCCAGGAACTGGAATTTCCCTCCGACGGAGTAACCAAGGGTCCGGAAACGGTCTGGGATGCTCCCGGAATGCAGCGGATCAAGATCCCCTACGGCGGTGTCACGCCGGAACAGATGGAGGCACTTGCCGACCTGGCCGAGGAGTACTCGGACGGAATTCTTCACGTCACGACCCGACAAGACTTTCAGCTGCACTTCGTTCACATTGACGACACACCCGAATTAATGAGAAGGCTGGCAGCAGTTGGCATTACGACCCGTGAGGCATGCGGCAACTCAGTCCGAAACGTGACCGCCTGCCCCTTGGCTGGAGTCTGCCGCGACGAGGTCTTTGACGTCACACCCTATGCCAAGTCCTGCAGCCAGTTTTTGCTGGGGCACCCGGACGCTCAGAATTTCGGAAGGAAATTCAAGATCGCTTTCTCCGGCTGCAAGGAGCACCCTTGTGGCCTGATCACCATGCACGATATGGGCGGGATTGCCGTCAAGCGCATCGAGGATGGGCAAGAGAAACGGGGCTTCGAGCTCTACGTGGGCGGCGGTCTGGGAGCGGTTCCGCACCAGGCCAAGCTCTTCGATCCATTCCTCCCAGAAGAGGATCTACTCCCCACGGCTCAAGCCATGTCACGGGTTTTTGCGCGCCTCGGAGAAAAGACGAATCGTGCCCGAGCCCGTATCAAATTCCTGGTGGCCAAGCTCGGCGTCGAGGAGTTTCGGAGACTGGTCCTGGAGGAGCGAGATAAGCTAAAGGAAGACTCCCGCTGGAAGGATTACCTGGAGGAAGCACCTCTGTATCAGGAGACTCCGGTAAAGGAAGCCGCCCCTCTCAACGGGCAACAGCGCCCGGAAGGCTTCGAAGAGTGGTACGACACCAACGTGTACCGCCAGCGGCAACCCGGTTACGCCGCCGCTTCGGTCACTCTTCCCCTGGGAGACCTTTCGGCATGGCAGATGCGCGAGCTGGCCGACATCACGCGCCAGTTTGCCGGGGAGAATATACGTACGACTGTCGAGCAGAACATGATGTTGCGATGGGTGAGCGAGGCCGATCTCCCGGATCTCTATCAGGAGCTGAAGAGAGTCGGTCTGAGCGACCCGGGAGCCGGCTCGATCGTCGACGTCACAGCCTGCCCCGGCACCGACACCTGCAAGTTGGGGATTTCTTCCTCCAGAGGCCTTGCAAACGAAATCCGCAAAAGCCTGGCCACAAAGTTCGTCGAGATCGATGAGGCGGTAAAGGGCCTCCGCATCAAGATCAGCGGTTGTTTCAATTCTTGCGGACAGCACCACATCGCCGATATTGGCTTCTACGGCACAAGCCGCACCATCAACAGCCACAAGGTTCCTCATTTCCAGGTTGTTCTAGGTGGCCAATGGACGGAGAATGCTGCCGCCTACGGCCTGGCCATGGGGTCAGTTCCGGCCAAGAGCATTCCCAAGGTCCTGGACCGTCTCACCGAGCGCTTTGTCCAGTTTCGTCAGAACGGCGAGAGTTTCCAGACCTTCGTGAGCACGGTGGGGAAAAAGGAGATGAGGTCCATGTTCGAGGACCTGATGAAGGTTCCCTCTTACGAACAGGCCCCCTCATTCTATGCCGACTGGGGAGATCCTCGAGAATTCTCAATTGGGGACATGGGCACCGGAGAGTGCGCGGGAGAGGTGGTCTCACTGATTGAGTTCGACATGGCAGCCGCAGAGCGGATCGTTTTCGAAGCCCAACTCAAATTGGAAGATGAGGACTATCCTGGTGCCGACAAGCTCGGCTACGAGGCCATGCTTGAGGCCGCCTCCGCTCTGATCAAGACCGAATTTCTGGACGTTCCCAACAATCCCGAAACGATCGTAACGGAGTTCAGACGTCGCTTCTACGATACCAAGCTATTCCACGACAAGTACGCTGGAGGGAAGTTTGCTAACTATCTGTTTCGGAGATACGAGTCTCCTCCCACGGAACATAGTCGAGACACTTCGCACCGCCTGGTCGAGGAGGCACAGTTGTTTATCGAGGCGGCCCACGCCTGTCGAGAACGGATTGCTGAAGCCATGGTCCCGCTGCAAGCCTGAGATCAACCCATAGCACGCCATGGAACTGCAGCGACTCGGCTTCAAACTCTTCGTCGATGACCCAGCGAAAGTAGCACTCGAAAACTTCGTGCCGATCTTTCACTCCTGGATTCAGAAGCAGATCATCGAAGAACATCTTCTAATCGATGTGCATAACTACGGCCACGTCCGTCAAGGACCAGGGGTCCTACTGGTTGCTCACCAGGGCAACTTCAGCATGGACCTGGGTGGAGACCGTCTGGGCCTGTTCTACTATCGTAAGCGAGATATCGATGGTTCCTCATTGGAGAGGTTGACAACGATTCTGAAGACAACGCTTCGAGCATGCACACTGCTTGAAGCAGCCTCGGAACTCGCGGGCAAGCTTCGCTTCAAAACGGATGAGATCCTGATCGTGGCCAACGACAGGCTCCATACACCTAACGAGTCAGCAACCTACCAGGCATTCAAGCCCCTGCTCTCGCAGCTGTTCGCAGAGCTCTTCGGCGAAGGCACCTTCACCACCGAGTGGCGAGAAGATGACAGGGAGCGCTTCGCCGTCACCGTTTCCGCCAACCAATCTGTCGAAGTCGGCCAGCTCATAGAACGCCTCTCCTAGTCCCACTGATTGCGCCATGCCCCGTCCAGGAGGACGCTTCAGCGTGCTCAGCTCCAGCACCAAATGCCAAGACGATCGACTATCATCCCCAACCACTGGCGATTTAACAGAGCCGCGAACGACTTGACCCGTTAGCAACATGAGGCCAACTGCCGAGGAGAGAGCTGGACAACTCTTCCCCACGCAGTGACGCGCAATCTTCCTCATCCGCAACCTAAAGTTTCCTTCTGAATGATCCAGCGCAGCCGGGGGGGGACCGACCTGAAACTTCATTCGGTTGCAGGTTGCAGTTTTTACAGCCAACGCAGACGACCCGCGCTGTGGCACGGCCTTCCAGGCCGTGATTGTCGAGCCAAGGGCTCGACGGATCTCTCATCACGGGCAGGGATGCCCGTGCCACTCAGGTTACTGAAGTTTCCTTCTCGAATGGAGCCAGCGCCAGCTGGGGGCTTTGCTGACGACTGTCTCGGCAAACATCGTGCTCTCGGTGCGATTGTGGTAATAAAGGGCCCTACGAAACAGACAAATGGAGGAACTGATGACAGTGTCAAGAAATGAGCTCAGCTGGCCCCGAAGGAGCTTCCTCAAGACCGCTTCCCTCGCTGGTCTACTCGGCATTCCCTTTTCTAGCAGCCAGGCAACTGCAACCCCGATGAAATCGTTGGAGGGAAAGGCTCCTGACTGGGTACGCACCGTTCGGCACCAGATCCCTGCCACCGGGCAATCACTGTATTTTCAACACGGTGGGATCGGACCCTCTCCGAAACCGGTGATAGAAGAAGTCAAACGTCTCCTCGACTTCCAGAATGAGGGGCCGGCGGACCCAAGGTACGTAGGAGCTCTGGGTAAGGCCGAGGACTCCTGTCGACCGCTGGTGGCCGGGGCACTGGGATGCCAGAAGGAAGAGGTGGCTCTCACCCACAACACCACCGAGGCTCTCAATATCGTGATCTGGTCGATCGACTGGAAAAAGGGCGACGAGATCCTGACCAGCAGCCACGAGCATCCGGCCCTTAGGATGCCCTCTTATAACCTGCGTGATCGTCTCGGAGTCACCCACCGCCTGGCTCCAATCGACATCGGCGAGGACGTAGTCGACAACGTGCTCAGCCTTCTCTCTCCTCGCACGCGACTAGTGGCGATGAGCCACGTTTCGCGGCGGAATGGTCGCGTGATACCGGCGCAGCGTCTGGCGCAGGCCCTCCGAAAGAAAAATGTCCGTCTGCTGCTGGACGGAGCGCAGGGTGCGGGTAATGTCCCGGTGGAATTCAACAAGATGGGGTGTGACTACTACGCCTTTTGCGGACACAAATGGCTTTTAGGACCCAAGGGAACGGGTGGACTGATGATTAGAAAGGAGATTCTGGAGGCGACTCCCGTCTCCTGGACAGGCGCCCATTCATATCTGTCACTCGACGACGAGGGGCAATATGAATGGCATCCCAATGGCCGCCGCTACGAATTCGGAACCCGATCGCAGGCGGTCTTCGGGGGGTTCGCCGAGGCCCTGCGCTGGCTCGACCACATTGGCTGGGACAAGATCTACCAACGGATCTCGGACCTATCTGGCCAGGCGGCGCAGATAGTCAAGGAATCCAAGAAGTTCGAGCTGGTCTCTCCTCCCGATAAAGAGAGTAGAAGCGGAGTGTTCGTGCTCAAACTGCCGGAGGGATCCTCAGGCCTCGAAGTCTACAACAAGCTGGCGGAAGTTGATCGGATCCTGGTTTCCCCCTTGGACAAACCTCGCGACCTGCGGGTTTGTCTCCATTTCTTCAATACCATGGAGGAGTTCGAAACTCTCATGGCCCGCCTCGATCAGTATTGCTGAGAAAAGAGAATAGCTAGCCCAATGGGAATAAACTCCTCACCTGAGCCGACAGATGGCTTTCTGCTGCGCCTCCTGCGCCTGGCGGGAGAAAGTCGGCGATTACTTCTGGGCTCGATCCTCTGCGGTCTTGCCTTCTCAGCCGCCGACCTGATCCCACCGTTGATCCTGCGGCGCCTGGTCCAGCTCTTGGATGACGGGACCCTTACCGGCACTGCAGTGCTGTATATGGCGTTGGCGCTTGGGGGACTCAGTATCATCCGCGGAGTCTTCCGCTATGGCTACGGGGTTCTCTCCCACATCGCGGCCTACCGGACCCTTCACCAGCTGCTTTCCAGAACCTACAACCACATCCAGAGGCTCAAGCCAGAGGTCTTCACCCGGAGCCGAAGTGGAGCCCTGATGTCGCAGGCAGTCAATGACGTCGAGGTGATCGAGGACTTTATCGCTCACGGCATCCCAGAATCACTCCTGGCCCTCGTCATCCCCATCGCGATGATGGGAGTTCTCTTTTCCATCAATAGCGAATTGGCTATCATCGTCATCCTGCCTCTGCCCCTCTTGGGTTGGGGAGTCTACCTACTTGCCTCTCGAACCAATCAGGTATGGAGAGAGGTGCGAGGTCGACGGGCGGACCTGGTGGCCGAAATCCTGGATAGGATGGCAGGCTATCAGGTGGTGAAGTCCTTCGTCGGGGAAGAGGAACAGGCCCGACAGATCCGAGCCCACAGCAGTCGCTATCGGGACAGCATCGTCCGAGCCAATCTCTGGTCGCTTCTTCCTGCGGGTTTTGTAGAGCTCAGCGGCGGTTTGGCCTACGTCATGGTCGCTGGAGCAGGCGGGTACCTCGCCTTGGGAAATCGGCTGGAGCTGGCAGATCTGGTGCTTTTCGTTCTCTATATGAGCCGTATCTTCATCCCGTTGCTGAGAGTGGCCAACCTCAACGAGACCCTCCAAAAAGCCATGGCCTCGGCAGCCAGGGTGTTCCAACTGCTCGACACACCGGGGGAGGCGGAGAAGGCTTCCGCCTTCAAACCCCCAGCTGGGATGAACTGGAGCGTCCAGCTGGACCGAGTGAGCTTCGCCTACGATCCCGACGTGCCAGTCCTGGACGACGTAAGTTTCCAGATCGGGGAGGGAGAGGTCGTGGCCCTGGTGGGACCTGCTGGAGCTGGGAAGACGAGCTGCTGCAACCTGATCCCCCGCTTCTACGAGGTTCAAGAGGGTGCCGTCCGAATCGGAGGGCAAGACGTGCGCCAGCTTCCCCTGAAGTTCCTTCGCTCCAACGTCGCGCACGTGATGCAGGACGTCTTCTTGTTTCACAGCTCGATTCGCCACAATATCCTTTTCGGACGACCGGACGCGTCTGAGGAAGAGCTGCACCAAGCAGCCAGAAACGCCAATGCGGAAGGGTTCATTCTGGGCCTGCCGGAGGGATACGACACCATCGTAGGCGAGCGAGGAACCCGACTGTCGGGAGGCGAGAAACAGAGAATTTCGATCGCCAGGGCGCTCCTGAAGGATGCCCCTATTCTGATCCTGGACGAGGCCACCTCTAGCATCGATTCCGAGTCAGAGGCAGAGATCAGAGCGGCCCTGTCCCGGTTGGCGAAAGGCCGCACCCTGATTGTCATCGCCCATCGGCTGTCTACGGTCCGAAACGCCGATCGGCTGGTGGTGTTGCAAAGAGGCCGCGTTTTCGAAACGGGAAACCATGAGGAACTGATGCGAGTGGGTGGCCTCTACGCGCGCATGTTTGAACTGCAGGACGCCTCACACACTTGGCAGTTGCGTTCTCTGGGATAACCCAGTTGGAATATCATGAAGCCCGGTCTCGACTTCCCTAGATTCTCACTGGGCACGGCTCAGTTTGGGATCCCTTCCTACGGGATCGCCAATCAGGTGGGCCAGCCTCCGTATGTGGCGATTCGAGAAATCGTCAAAAGAGCCTTCGAATCAGGGCCAGTGGGCCTGGATACGGCTGCCGAGTATGGGGAAAGCGAAGGCCTTCTGGGACAGATACTGGAAGAACTCCAGCTAAAACAGGTCGCTTTCGTGTGCTCCAAAATCTCTCATCTAGAGGCCACTAAGGATGGGAGTTTCGTACGGAACTCGGTGATCAGATCTTTACGCCGCCTGCGCCTGGAAACCCTTCCGCTCTGCCTCTTCCACCGGGCCGAGCAGCTCGGCCACATCGACGCCCTGGTGTCCCTGAAAAAGGAGGGCCTGATTCAACACGCTGGAGTCTCAGTCTATACGCCGGAGCAGGCGATGCAGGCAATCGAGACCCCCGGTGTCGATGCGATTCAGCATCCCCTCAGCCTATTGGATCAAAGGTTGGTAAGGAGTGGCGTCCTGCAAAGGGCAAAATCCAAAGGGATCGCGATCTTTGGCCGCAGCGTCTATCTGCAGGGGCTGCTGTTGCTACCAGAAGAGGGAGTGCCTGAGCGGCTGACTGCCGTCAAACCAGTTCGGAGACGCCTGGAGAGAAGTGCGGAGGCTCTGGCGATGTCGTTGCCGGAGCTGGCGCTCCGCTTCGCCGCGTCCCTCGAAGGAGTCACTGGCGTCGTCGTAGGCCTGGAAACCCGGGAGCAGCTGGAATCCAATCTGGCGATGCTCGCGAAGGGAAACCTGGCAGAGGAAGCTGTGAAGGAAATCTCATCGATCGTCCCTGACCTACCCGATGCAATACTTCTACCTAATCTGTGGGGGTAGCTTGAATCCTGGAAGAGTTCGCTGAACTGAAACGTGAGCAGTGAGCAGTCCGGAAACAGCCGAAGCCAGGGGTGTCGCGAGTGGGGTGGACTAGCAGTTTTACGAGTCCAGGTTCGTCAGAGCCCATTGCTTCTCAAAAGGCGCTCTGGTGTCATCTCGTGAGTGGGTTCAATCCGGTAGCGCCCTTCCCCCATCTCAAAATCGAGAGACAACGGTGGATTTGAGCCTCCGCGTTTTGCCGCCTGTGTCCGATCGTGTTCGTTGGACAGATAGTGTTTCATCGATTCCAGGAGGAAATAGCGAAACTTACCTCGTTCTCGTCTGGCCGCCCGGAACGAGTCCTTTTCAAGGAACCAGGTGAAAAACCCCTGCGTGAGATCCCGGGCCGACTCGGTATCGTAGCCCTTGCGCCGCACATAGGCGTAAATCGGATACCAATAGATTTCGCACAGGGTGGCAAGGCCTTTTGGGACTTGTCATCTTGACCACCAGCAGCCGCCAGGACAACACTCCAGTGGGTGGTGGAGAAACGGTCCGATCCGACAGGTCCCCAGTCTGAGTCAGTACTGGACACTGCACCCCTTTGTTGGAAAAGCTAGAAAACGATTTCCGGGAGTATAGCAGATGCTAATCATTGCGTACTCTTTGCTCTCGACGAAAACTCAGCCTGATATTCCTCAATAAATGCCTCAGCAGCCTGGGACTGGCGACCGACTTGTCGAAGTTTCAGGTCAGTCACGCCCCCAGGAAGCCCTGGCCCCATTCGAGAAAGAAACTTCCGGTTACTGGGAGATTGTGCTGTTGTCCGGCTCTCTCCTCGGAACCTGGGCTCATCTTGCTAACGACTCAAGTCGTTCGCGGCTCTGACGGACTCGGCTTTGTCATACTGGTAGTTCACCCTCAGGTCGTGACAAGAGTCTGGGGAGCCTGAAGCGCGAGCGAGACGTTGGGGATTTGTCGCATTAATCGAGCGGGATCTTCTTCCGGCCCAGGGACCGACCCTCCGAGACGAGGGTGGTGATGTGATCTACTCCATGCTGCAGAAGATAGGAGCGGGCGGTCTCGAGTCCGGCTCCGACATCGGCAGGCGAATGGCTGTCGTCTCCGAAGCAGAAGTCGATTCCCAAGAGCTGTGCCCGTTTCACCAACCAGGGCGCCGGATAGGGGACACCCAACCCCTTTCGGTAGGCTGCCGTGTTCAAGTCCAGAATGCAGTCGTGCCGTCGGACGACTTCGAGAGTCGACTCGGCTGCCCTGCGAACCGCTGAAGAGTCGAGCGAGCCGAAGCGCCGGCCGTGTAACCTGATCAGGTCCAGATGTCCAACAACTTCCGGTCTCAGCGACTCCACCATCTCCGAAACGGTGTCGTAGTAGCGAACGGCCAGGCGTTCGAGCCCAGACTGGCCCTCCAGGGCTCGCTCGAACTCATCCAGTTCCCCATCAATTGCGATCTCGTCGACGAAGTGCACCGATCCCACCATGTAGTCGAAATCGAAGCGCCTACGATATCCCCGCATAATTTCAACATAAGAGACCTGGGGGACTACTTCTGCCTCGAATCCGCGAAGGACTGAAAGCCGACCACGATACTCCTCTACCAGTGACGGAAGAGCCCTGGCATAGCGTTCGAAGTCATCCTTGAGTCGATCCAAGCTCCACCCCTTCGCAACCTCACTGGGGTATAGGAATCTTTCTTCGAGACGAGGGGCATGCTCGCTGACGCCGAAGGTTTCGTATCCGGCAGCTAGTGCTGAATCGAGGACCTGGGCCAGGGTCCCCTGGGCGTGCTCACAGTACTCACCAGAGTGCCCACCGTGCAGTGACGCCCTCCAATTAGAAGAATCGGGCTGGGAACACACACGGGAAGATTAACACAGAGGTGAGATCATCTTCTCAGGTCCCACTGATCCAGATAGTGGGTCTCGAGTGGTGAGCTGCCTGGCTGACTCAGGAGGCCGTTCTTCCACAGGATTCTTGCCAGGGCCGATTTATCCACCCCATCTGCTCGGCGGCGCTTCCCAGGACTACGTCTACGGCCTCTCGCACCTGAAGGACCAGCGCCCACTCGTCTTGCTCACCCAGGATTGAGGGTGTCCTCTTGTAATCGAGATTACGGTTAGTGGCGAGGTTCAATCGATCGATTCTCACGTGTTGGAGTAGATCGCGCTGGCCGTGAGAACTTCGTTCCTTTGGCCAGCGCGTCGCTGTCTTTGCCAGGATCAGCTCCTGAGGTTCGTATCGGCAGTCGAAACACAAACTTTAGAATATTCTGATCGAATTGCAGTGGGAGCTGGAGTGCGGCCAGAAAATACGCCAGTCTACTTCAGAAAACCCTTCATACTCTCTAACTGCTTGATTTGGCTGGCGGCTGGATCATGGTCTCAGCGAGTGCAAGAACACACGAACTCCGTGCGTCTCCGCCGAGCGCTTCTCGCCAGATGTCGCGACTGTAGGGACTTCCCGGAAGCGAAGTTCCATCCCAGCGAATCTCCCCCTCCTGGGCGAAGAAGAGCAGAGTAAAGGCGGGCCGCCGCCGCTGGATCGTACGGTCCGAACGATAGACCATGACGGGCTCGCCGAGCTCGCTCCAGGAAGCCTCAAGAAGATGCTCGGGAAGCTCGATGCGCCAGGAAGGCGCCTGGCAAATATCTCCACCACGCCGAAACGCTGCATCGAAGACGGCAAGTTCTCGGTCGAGGGATGCGTTCTTGCCTCGGATCATGGTTTCGAGAATGAATTCCACAAGATCCCGGTTGTCGGTACATACCGCTTCCAGGACGCCTGGGATGATGACGAAGGCGACGTTTCCTTCCCCCGCTGGGCTGTAACTGCTGTGATACAGGCTCAGCTGAGCGCTATCGGTGTCCGCACCAGCTGGTCGCAGATAATTGATCCAGTGTTCTCCCGCCCAGATAAGCTTCCCCTGGAGGATAGGGTCGGAGGAAGACATGCAGCTATGTGTTCCGTTTCAAATTGAATCCTAGGGAGCCAGGCGATTGATGAAGGCCAAGACTTTTTCCTGTACCGGATCTCCCTTTTTTGCCACTCCCACGACGATGTTCACATGGTTGCGGTCAGCAACAGCGTGGGTGGTGGCCTTGCCTCCAGCCGCTTTCAATGCCTTCTCGAATCGGCGGGCCTGGAAGTCGGCTGTTACATAGTCCTCTTCGGCATAGAGCAGAAGGAAAGGAGCGGGCCGGGTCCCCACCTGCGAAGTCGGGGAAGCCTTCCGCAGCATCTGGCGCTCGGCGCTAAACACCGATTCGTACAAAAACTGACCCGAGATGCCGGTAAGTTCCAGGTCATAGACCCCACTGATCGCTACGACTCCCCGAACCACGTTCGGCTTCAGTCCCCGCTCGGCCAGGTAGAAGGGATCCACAGCTACGAGGGAAGCTAGGTGTGCTCCGGCCGAATGGCCCATCAAGAATATCTCCTTCTGATTCCAGCCATAGACATTCGACTGCTTGTGAACCCAGGCCAGCGCTCTGGCAACATCGCGCGCGTGCTCTGGGTGGCGTACTTCAGGAGAAAGGCGGTAGTTGATAATCGCCACGGCAAGGCCGGTTCCTGCCAGGCTCCGACCCAACCTCGCATAGGCGCCGCCGTATGCATCCTTATCTCCGCGCTTCCAAGATCCTCCGTGTACAAAGATCACGATTGGAGGATCCTTCCTGTCCACTGGAAGATAAAGATTGAGAAGGTGTTTTTTCGAGTGGGATCCCGAGCCCTCGTAGTAACGTAGGTCTTGCTTCTCCTGAACGTCTGGGGCCAAGACCGCCAGAGCAAGCAGAAGGGAGCATAAAATTGACGTCATGACCGGGATCATTACGCAAATAGCGTGATCTTTCAAGATCGACCGGGGAAGCGTAGCGACCACCTTGATTCGGGAGTGATGCCAAACTCTGAAGGGAGAGCGATCGAATGAGAAACGGGTACTGGCGGTGGCAGTCACAAATGAGTGACAATGAGGGGGAGCTATGGCCACCGGAAGGCCACTGGCGCACCGGCTGAATTGATGAGGTCTTGCACGTGACTGGACTGCGGGCTGAGAACTTGACCAGAAGCTATACCCTTGGTGGGAATACGATCAACGCGTTGGACGGCGTGTCTTTCGAGGTCCGGTCCGGAGAATTTCTGGGCATAGTGGGACGCTCTGGTTCCGGTAAGTCGACCTTGCTGAATCTGTTGGCGGGACTTGACCGTCCAACCTCGGGATTCCTGTGGATCGATGATAGGAATCTGGGCGAGATGACGCCTGCTGAATTGGCCTGGCATCGACAACGCGCGGTGGGTATTGTGTTCCAGTCTTTTCATTTAGTTCCTACGATGACCGCCAGGGAAAACGTCGAACTTGCCATGGCCTTCGCCGGAGTGGGAAGCGGTCAACGTGCTGCCCGGGCGTCTGATCTACTGGATACTGTGAGTCTCGCTGACCGAGCCACTCATCTTCCGGCTGAGCTGTCAGGGGGTGAGCAGCAGCGGGTTGCAATCGCCCGAGCCCTCGCCAACAGCCCTGGGTTCCTGTTGGCGGATGAGCCGACCGGCAACCTTGACAGCTCCACCGCGGAGGAGATACTCGGAATCTTCCAGAATCTCCACGCGCAGGGACATACCCTCATCTGCGTCACCCATGAAAAGGAGCTGTTCTCGAGCTACGTTGACCGGTTCATTCGGCTAAGCGATGGCAGGCTGGACTCTGAAGAGAATGTAGAGAGTGCTTCAAAGAATGAGAGTGCGCTTCTCTGATGCCCTGGCGTGATGTTTTCCAGATTGCCTTTCGGAGTGTGGGGCAGGCTCGCCTGCGCTTCACGTTGACTTGTCTAGGAGTCTTGATCGCCATTGCCACGCTGGTAGCGATGGTGAGCTTCGGCGCAGGTCTGCGGGAGCAGACCGTAGATAACCTCGAGGTCAGGGAGGTCTTCACCTCCTTCCAGATTCTGGGTTCGGGGCGGGCACAAACTCTGAGAGATTACCGTGAAGAAGAATCAAGCGAAACGAATCAAACCGAACGGCCCTCGCTGAACGAGTCCTTGGTGAAGCGCGTTTCACAGTTAGCAGGCGTTGTCAGTGTCCAGGAGGACATTCGTTTTCCAGCTCGCCTGGAGCGCAATGGAAAGAGCTATCTCACCCGAATCCGAGGAGCCGGTCCCCATGTAGCTCCACTGTCACCCTACTCAAAGATCACCCAGGGACGGTTCCTCACTGGGACGCAGGGGCGCGAGATCGTGCTGACCGTCCGGGTCGCCCGCAGACTTGGATTCGATCCTCCGGAGACCTCACTGGGCCAGACCATCGACGTGCTCACGGATCGTCTGCGCCGGGTCGAGTCGGAAGACGAGCTCCCCTTCGAAACCGTCCGTATCCCCTTCGATGTGGTCGGGGTCCTGCCCCGCTTGCTGGTCACCCAACGCAATCCTTTCTACCGAGGCGTGGTGATTCCACTGGATGAAGCAAGGCCGCTGTGGAAACAGAGTCTGAGTGGAAGGTCTGCCTTAACCGCCGTCATATCGCAGGAACAGGGCAGAGGACGCGAGTTCGATAGCGTGGACGTCCGAGTCAAGGACCTTGTGAGCCTGGAGAACGTCCGCAAGGAAGTCGAGTCATGGGGTCTGACGACCTTTGCCATCGCAGACGAGATGAAGCGGATACAGGAGGCCTTCATGATCCTGGAGGTTATTCTGTCGGTGTTGGGAACGATCGCACTGGTGGTTGCTTCATTGGGCATCGCGAATGTCCTCGTGATGTCTGTCCTCGAGCGTAGAAAGGTCATCGGCATCATGAAGGCGATCGGAGGAACGGACGCCGACGTGCGAAGGATCTTTCTGGTAGAGGCAAGTCTCGCTGGGCTGCTGGGAGGCCTGTTGGGACTTCTTGCAGGATGGGGGTTGACTCGAATAGCCTCCGTTTTTATCGTCCGCTATTTTGCGAGGAATGGTATTTTAGAGGTCCCCGAGCTCTTCGCTTATCCGGTGTGGCTGTTAGCGGGTGCAGTCGCGTTCGCGGTGCTCTTCAGCCTCCTTTCTGGGGTTCTTCCCGCCAACCGAGCGGCCCGCGTCGATCCCGTCGAGGCCCTACGTCAGGGGTAGCTGGAATTAGTGAGCAGTTTCAGGTCAGTGCCCTCTCCGCTACGCTGCCCCATTCGAGAGCGAAACTTTGGTCGAGAATAGGCGATATCGTGCTGTCACTGCGTGGGGAAGAGTTGTCCGGCTCTCTCCTCGGAACCTGGGCTCATTTTGCTAACGGCTCAAGTTGTTCTCGGCTCTGTTGGACTTGGCTTCGTAACGCTGGTAGTTCACCCGTTGGTGGCACCTTCGGAGGACAGGAGACGTGCGACGTTCAGACGTGCGACGAATTCTTGAAGTTCCAGCTTAGAATAGCTAGATCAGGGCAAGCGCTGGGCAGGAAAGGACGAGCGCACCGGCGGAGACGCAGGCCCGTCTTGACTGCCTCTTTTCGCCTCTCCAGCAAAGCCCGGGCGCCCTGAATAAGGTCGAGAGAGGGGACGGGTCTGACGCGCGGGACGGCTCTTTCCCACGGCCTGGGAACGAGGCTGCGCTGAGGGCGAGTCCTTGGCTTCCCGTCCTGTGTTAGTGGGCGCACCTGAAGTCGAGATTACGCTCGTGGTCTCAGAACGAGGAGGCACCCCAACAGGGATACTGGCCGAAGGAGCAGGTGCCACTGCCTGGCCTGGAGCCTGGATGGGGTCGCGTGGCCTCGTACCAGGGGCAGAGATCCGTCGAGCACCCAGATTTCTCCGCTCGGTGGCCGGAGAAAGCGAACCGGTCGGCCTTGAGGAGCTACGCGGTTCGCTGGATTGACTCGGAATGTTTAGCTGCGGTTTTGCTTCAGGCTTCCAGATGGTCTGGATCATCGCATACCCTACCAACAAGACAGAGAGGCCAGCCAGCAGGATGTTGAGTGAATTGAAATACTTCATTTGACCGTCGGACCTACTTCACAGCGCAATGTTTCACATTGGATGCGGGCTGGTTGCCTTCTGAAAGCTTAACGTAGATGTGGCTTTCTATTCAAACCGATGCCTGGTCGCTGAGCGACGTCCGGAAGGACCCAACGAAGATAGGTGATTCACTTACAAGAATGGAGTACTCTTCCGTCACGTCTTCGAGGCTGCTCACAGTCCACAATCGAACTTTTCTTTGACACTGCTTGGCCTTAGCATGGGGTAATCTCAGGTTCGTCTGCGGGATGAGGTTTGTCGTGAGAGAATGGGGCATCTGTGTAGTTCTCTGGGGTCTGATTTTTCAAGGCGTATCTGCCGTTCCCACCGAGAAAGACCCTAAGGATCAAGGCGATTTCCAGATTGAAAACATCCAGGTGACCATGGAGTTGGAGCACATCCAGGTCAGCTTCCTGGTTCGCGATTCGGAGGGCAGCTTCATTCGCGACCTATCCATGGAGGACTTCGTCATCTTGGAGAATGGGAAGCCTCAAAATATCGCAGTGCTCAAAGAGCAGGAGGTACTTATCAGCGCTGTAGTTATGTTGGACACCAGCTGGAGCATCGAAAATTACCTCGATGATGCCTCTTGGTACGGCGCTGGACTTCTTCGCTGGATTGGAGCAGGAGCAAGCGGCATTTGTGGCGTTCTCAAGAACTCCACGCGTCATTCTGGACTGGGAAGAAAAGCCTGCCAGTCTCTCATCCTACTTTGAGGATCTGAGAACAGACGGACAGACTGCCCTGCATGATTCGGTGATCTGGGTTGCCCAGAACGTGCTCAAGGAACGGTCGGGAAAGAAGCTGATAATTCTGATCACGGACGGGATAGACACCACGAGCAAGGCGAACTTCGAAGACATGATTTCGGAAGCTCGCCAAACGGGTATCACTATCTATCCCATCATCTATACCAACCGGTTCATCCAGCGCTATCGGAAGAAGTTGGGCAAGCGAGAGTCGCCGATCCGACGATCCATCAGTCGGGAGTTCCACAACTTCATCGTCTTGCAGAACCGCTTCGTAGATCAGATCTTGCGCTTCGGCGGGCGCACCATCTTTTCCCAGGAATTCCAGGACCTCAACGAGATCTACACTGACATCATCCGAGAGATGAAGAGCCACTATGTGATGTTCTACCAGTCGGGATCGGAAGATCGAGAATCTGCCCGAGAGGTGAAGATGTATACCCGAAAGATTCCGGGTAAGATTTTCATCGAGGTCAGCTAATAGGTGCTACGCAAGCACATCTACTCCGGAAAAATCATTGAACTCATTGTCGATCAGATCGAAATCCAGGGTGAGGAGTGCCTTCGGGAAGTGGTTCGCCATCCGGGTGGCGTCGTCATACTGGCCGAGTTCCCTGATGGCAGGATTCCCTTCGTTCGGCAACTTCGGTATCCTATGCAGAGGCAGCTGCTGGAGCTTCCAGCAGGTAAACTGGATGGCGGTGAGAAGCCCGCAGCGGCGGCAGCTAGAGAGCTGGAAGAGGAAACTGGTCTACGTCCCGGACAGCTGGAGCACCTCTTCAGCTTCTATTCGACGCCGGGCTTCTGCGACGAGATTCTGCATTTATACTATTGCAACCAGATGCAGGTGGTGGAACCCAACCCTGAGTTCGACGAAGATATATCCATCGAAATGTATCGGTTGGAGGAAGCGCTTGAACTGTGCCAGTCAGGCCAGATCGTAGATGCCAAGACGTTGGTGGCAATTTTTTGGTTGTACTGGAAAAAAAGTCGGAGTCTAGAAAATGGAAGAAGCTGAAAAGGTTGCAATTCTGGGCGTGCTGAAGAGCGTGCAAGATCCGGATCTTCGCCGGGACATCGTCTCACTCGGATTCGTCAAGGACATCAAGGTCTGTGGCGCCGCCGCGTCGGTGACAATCGAGCTTACGACTCCTGCCTGTCCTGTGAAGGATCAGCTGAAGGAGCAGGCTCGACAAGCCATCCTGTCCTTACCGCAGTTCGAACAGGTCGATGTCCATATGACCGCGCAGGTTCGCTCCACCATGAACCAGAAGGCTGCGGCTCTCCTTCCTGAGGTAAAAAACGTCGTACCGGTGGCCAGTGGCAAAGGAGGAGTCGGCAAGTCAACAGTTAGCGCAAACCTGGCACTGGCGCTGGCCCGTACCGGAGCCAGCGTCGGACTGATGGATGCCGATGTGTACGGCCCCAGTATTCCCACCCTTATGGGGATTGCTGAACAGCCCGTGATGGGCCCCAACAAGCAGATGATTCCTGTAAACCGTTATGGTGTCAAAGTCATCTCGATGGGGTTCTTCCTGCCCCAGGAGAAGGCCGTGATCTGGCGAGGACCGATGCTGGACAAGATGATCTCCCAGTTTCTTGGGGGTGTTCAGTGGGGCAGTCTGGACTACTTGATCATCGACCTTCCCCCCGGAACCGGTGACATTCAGTTGAGCCTATGCCAGAAGATTTCCCTCACGGGAGCGGTGGTCGTCTCAACACCCCAGGATGTAGCACTGAACGTAGCCCAGAAAGCCATCGCCATGTTCAACCAGCTGAATTGTCCTATTCTGGGCATGGTTGAGAACATGAGTTATTACACCTGCCCACATTGTGGCGAGCGTGACGATATCTTCGGGAGCGGGGGAACTCGCAGACTGGCGGATCAACTGGAGACACCCTACCTTGGAGAGATCCCGCTTTCTACTTCTATTCGAGTGCAGTCCGACGAAGGCAAACCGATTGTGCTGGCCGATCCCGAGTCGCAGCAGGCCGAGGCGTTCCAGAGTGTTGCCGAGAATATGGCTGCCCAGATCAGCATTAGGAATATGTCGGGGCAAGTCGAGCAGGAAATCCAGATTTCCTTTTGATCCAACTCGACTGGGTCTTCCTGACGACAAGCAAAACGGGTAGTCGATCAGAGCGGTTGGAAATGCCAGCGAGTCCCCAGAACAAACCGATCCCCCGGAAAGTCTCCCGGTCCGGCGAACGTGATGTGCATATCATTTGGAACGATGGGCACGAAAGCCTTTTCGAGGCTTGCTTTTTACGCCTGCAGTGCCCCTGTGCCTCCTGTGTAGACGAAATGACGGGCCAGCGAGTCTTGCAGGATGAACAGGTTTCGAACACGGTTAGTCCCAAATCCGTCGAGTTGGTCGGAAGATACGCGATTCGAGTCTGGTGGGACGACGGCCACTCGAGTGGGATCTACACCTTCGAGTTTCTGAGGGGCCTCTGCTCCTGTGTCAGCTGCCGCCCTAATTGATCTCGGAACGCTTCTTCTGTTTCGCACCCACCCAGGCCATGATCCGCGTACTCAGTTCCGGGGAGAGGCGCTCGATCCCGCAGATCATTCGGCCCGGAAAGGTCAGGTGGACTTCACGCTTACTTCGAAGCACTGCCTCGACGATAACCTCGGCTACGCGATCGGAGCTCTGTCCCTGGAAGGGTCGAGACAGCTTCGCCATGGTCTCGGTTCGCTTGGCAGCCTGGTGAAATTCTGTAGCGGTATAGCCAGGACAGATAACGCTGACTCCCACGCCACTACCCCTGAGTTCTCCCCAAAGAGATTCGCCCAGAGCCACTTGAGCAAACTTGGTCACGCTGTAGGCCGCCGAGAAAGGCATCGCCTTCTTACCCAGCACACTGCTCACCATAACGATATGGCCTCGCTTCTGGCCAAGCAGGTGTGGCAGGGCTGCGTGGATGGTCTCATAGGCAGACTGGAAGTTGACCTGCCAGATCCGGGACATGTCGGTTGCTGGAACTTCAGAGACCGGCCCTATGATTCCATAGCCCGCGTTACAGAGTGTGACCTCTAGCCCGCCGAGCGCTTCGAGGCAGTCGCCTACGATCGTGGCGCCTGCACCGGAAACACTCAAGTCGGTCTCCTTGCAGACCGTCCGGGCGGCACCACGTCTTTCACATTCTGAGGCAACTTTATCCAGGCGGTCGCTCCTGCGCGCCACCAGAAACAACTCCCAACCCAGGTTCGAGAAAGCATAGGCTGCAGCTTCTCCAATACCCGAAGATGCTCCTGTGATAAGGATCTTCTTGAGGATTGACATGTCGAACGGAGTCAGCCAGCGGATCGCAGATCAGGATTCAAAACGCGGATCAAGATGTTCCCAGAAGGGTACAGTGGACAAACATGAGACGGTCCCTCCGATCTGGTCCGGCTTGGCTTATTGCTACGCCAGCTCCATCTGTTTCGGCAGCCTACCGAGGAACACCCTCGAGAACCAATCGCCCCTGCCATTCCAGCGACTTCAACCGGTCCAACTTAAACTCAAGGGCAGTGCCGAGGAGATCACTGTCTGCCAGAATCAAGACCAGAGGAATCTGCGTCCCGGGCTTTGGCTTGATCTTGAGCTCCCTCCAGGAAAGCATGATTTCGAGCGTGGCTCCTTCGTCTCCATAGCGACCTGTGATTACCGGAGAGGTGCTGGCTCTCTCCATACCCTTCAAGCCTTCCAGCAAGCGGTGCCACTGGAACGGTCCTCGGTCATCCATCCGAGGAGTAAGCCAGAACGTAAAGTCGTAGTCTGCTTCTCTGATATGGAACTTGAGATAGTCAAAGAAAAGCATCCGGTCGCGGCGGCGGCGGTCCGGAGTTACCCACACTGCCTCTCGCCGGGTCACCTGCGTGATGTCCCAGATATTGTCCTGCCAGTGAACGGCAATATATAGATTGTCTCGGTTCCACAGGCCTCTCAACCCAACCTTCACATCGTCGGCTTCGAACTCACCCGTCACCCTCAAACCCGACGACTCCGGAGAAAGCGTGAGAGCAGGAACCCCCTGCCAATCATCTGTGAACCCGTCAATCTGAATGTCCTGTTCCTGATCCGAGATCTTCCAGACTTGCTGTGCGCCTAAGGTTTCCAGAAAGAGACACACACCGATGAACAGAAAAAGATAATGCATATTCCAGCCTAGTGGTGAAGTGGTCCGGCCTGAGTCATGGTACTGTGAAGAGTGAGCACGAGCTCACGACTTCTAGCAACGAGCTTCTCTGAGGCTCCTCCCAAATCGTAACGAACCTATCGATTCTACCATCCCAACCACTCCCTTTGCAGAAGACGCTTGGGCGATCAGAGAAGCTCCACGTTCTCGAGTGAACCGGCTTGCAGTTGTGGTTCGACAGTGCCGCCAGCGGGGCCAGATGCACTTCAATGTCTTCACTCTCGAATTACACTGAGCGCCAGCCAAACCATCACAGCGGTGAAGGGAAGGAGCCAAACACCAGGCCAACCAGGTCAGACCCCGTCTGATGACGTAGGCGCAGGCAACGAGGCTAAGCAGGATGCCGGGCCCTGCAAACCCCAGCCAGCTCTGTGCCCCGGCCAGGTAGTAACCAAGCGGTGCCATCAAGACAGCTGATATGAGAGGCAGAATAGGACGTCCCGCTCTGACCCCATATCCGGCTAGAAGCAGAGAAACAATTACTGCAGGCCATCCGAAAACGACCGCGGGCCACCACTCCGGAATTCTTTTCCCCTTAGTCTCGCACCAGGAGGTATCGGCCAATCCAGGGTTTCCAGGTTGCCATTGGACCCCCTTCATTATCTGGGACTGCTTACTGCTCACTATTTCAATCCTGGTCAAAGCAATACAGCGCGCTCTCGGTGCGCAGGTAGATCTTGCCATCCACCAGAGCGGGCGTGGAATAACAGGGTTCGCCCATACGGTTTACCTGGAGCACTTCCCACTCTGGGGCTGCCTTGAGCACCGACACCTCGCCGGCCTCGCTCACCAGATAAACCTTTCCATCCCCACCCACCGGAGAGGCGAAGTAGCGACTCATCGCCTCTTTGGACCGCCCCTGTTTCAGGACTTCACCATTGGACGGATCCAGGGAGGTCACGATGGCTCCATCCTTCACCATGTAGATGACGTCCTGGTAGAGAAGCGGGGAGGGTACGTTGGGGAGGCTCTTCTGGTATCTCCAGCCGGCCGACTGCACCGTCATATTCCCCTTCCCGCCCAGACGAATCTTCTGGATAGAGTTGACCGAGGTGCGCTTTCGCTGATGCAGATCCCAGTCTCTCTCTTCGAAATAGCCGCTCCCGTCAAGATCCTCGACATCCTTCCACCCTTTCAGGATCTTGGGATCGGTGCCTTTATCGGCCTCTTCCTTGGAGATCCTCCCGTCGCTATCCCCGTCCAGTAGCACCAGAACTTGCTGGAAGTTCGCATCTTTACGGCTCAGGTTGGTCCCACCGGCCCAGCCCAGCACGTAGATTGAGTCCTCGTCCATCACGGGTGTAGGCTTCATCTGCCAGGTAAGTCCATCAACCCACCAGACCTTCTGGCCTGATTGGGCCTCATAGGCAATCAGCCGGTTGGTTCCGGGCACCAGGACCTGAACCCCACTATCGTCCTCTGGTTGATACAACACAGGGGTTGAGAACCCCCGCCTTACACCGGGCCGCTCATCGCGCCAGCTCAGCCGACCCGTGTCCTTGTCGACGGCTACTATGAAGGAACCGGACTCGCCGTCGCAGACCTGCACAATCTGGCTGCCAGCCAGAACCGGAGAGGCTGCGATTCCGAAGGGTGTGTTGTAGGGGCCTAACGGGATCCGCCAACGTTCCCTACCCTCGGAGTCGTAGGAAAGCAGTCCCACGTCTTGGAAGAAGACGTAGACGTTGCTACCGTCCGTCACAGGACTCGGCGAGGCCGGAGAGTTGACTTCGTGAAGATTTCCGCGGTGGATTTTCGGGGTCTCGCTCTTCCAGCGAACTATCCCTGTCCTCCGATCCAGCGCCAGCGTCATGACTTGATCGTCACCGAATCCAGTCAAGAAAATAGAGTCGCCGGAGAAAACGGGGGACGAATGTCCGGGAGGCAGGTCGGTCTTCCACAAGACGCCTTCCTCGGGTCCGAACTTGGTTGGCAATCTGCCAGACTGGGATACACCGCTTCCATTAGGGCCTCTGAACCGGGACCACGCTCCCTCGCCGAGAAGCGGAAAAGATTGAAAGATGAACGCCGCGCTCAAGAGCAGAAACGATAGCTTCATAGAGAATCTCCTTGGTGCCAATGTTTCTACCATAAAGGGCTCGATCAATCTGCCTCGGATTCAGCTCGGCCCCTCCCCCGGCTGCGAGCCGTATCATTTTACAATAAAACTTTGGGTCCGGAGTCGTGGTGGGCTCCAGGGCGCCATCCGAGCCAAAGGCTCGAAAAAATACTTCGGACTAGAGGCCGAAGCTACATTTGCCAATGAAGTTTCCGGTCAATCCCGCCCCCAGGAAGCGCTGGCCCCATTCGAGAAAGAAACTTCCGGCTACTGGGGATTTGTGCGTCACTGCGTGGGGAAGAGTTGTCCGGCTCTCTCCTCGGAACCTGGGCTCATTTTGCTAACGGCTCAAGTCGTTCGCGGCTCTGTCGGACTTGACTTCGTAACGCTGGTAGTTCACCCGTTGGCGGCACCTTCGGGGGACAGGAGACGTGCGCCGAATTCTTTGAAGTTTCAGCTTAGGGTGTGCAGGGGAACTCAGAAGCTGCGAGGTTTTAGCTGCACTCTCCAGAATTTACCATCCACCTGGCAGAAGATCAGATTGGGTTCCACCTCGATGACGGTCGAGTAGGAGGAGCCCATGTTCTCAGCGATTGTGGCGACCCGCCAGCTTGCTCCTGCGTCTTCGCTGAGCGCGAATTTCACGAGTGCGCCTCTCTTTTTGGGTTGCAAATAGGAACCGGCTGGGAATCGCTCGCCATAGCTGAGGAGGATCCTCCCGTCTTCCAGCATCAGCAGTTGGGGATCGCATCCACGATCCAAACCGGTGTACCGGGGCTCGCTCCAGGTCCTTCCATCATCGTTGCTCCAGGATGCATACAACGGCGAGAAGTGGCCTGTCCGCATGACGCACAGGATCTGCCCATCGGGTAGCCGCAGGATGGTGGGCTCATCGAATCCCTCGCCCACGGGATCTCCAGGCACCGGCACCGCCACTGTCGAGAGGTAGTCCCAGGTTCGCCCCTGGTCCTGGGAGGTCACCACAATGGTTCTTTGCATGTAGAGGGCCTCACTGGCGCTGCGGCGGTCGTTGGGTGGGAGCTTGTCCTTCTCGAGATTCCCCTCCATGGTGGTCAAGAACGTCCCATTAGGCAGTTCCACCATGTTTCGGTAGAAGTAGAACCCGTACCATTCGTCCGGCTTCCTCTGTCGACCCGGCCCTCCTGGAATCCTCACAGTCGATTCTTCTGTCTCGAGGGTCCGGAACCCATTCGTCGAGCGCCAGGCTTTAACCGAGTAGACCCCTGGCGACTTGAGATCGACCGGGCCATCGACGGCATAGAAGAGTCCAGAACGGTTGTGGATCACCCCCTCCGGGATCCTAAGGATTTCCTCGAAAGAGGGCCCACTGTGATCGACAAAGGTCTTGCCACCATCGGTTGACTTCTTCTCTCCCTGCAGGAAGATGGTTCCATCGAGACCCTGAAAGGATCGAGCCCAGCCGCCCTTGCCCATGTCCCCGCCGACTCCGTACGTCTGTATTTCCCCGATCGCTTGGACAAAATCGGAGTCTTCGGTAAGACGCCCACTGAGTGGGAACTCAGGAGGACCCTGCTGTACGAGAATGTCGTCTACGAGACCGAACAGCTGATTTTCGGAGCTGCTCTGGTCCAGATTCTTGTGGGTGACGAAGACTCCCTCCAGGTCTTGACCCACTCGCAGGTTGGAGCCTAAATGCACGCCCACCTGAGGTGCGTTGCTGGCTGAGGAGAGATGCCTGAGGACAGTACCGTTGTAGTAACCGAGGTGGGTGGTGCCGGGCAATAGATCTCCCTCGCCTACGTTCTCGCCATCCAGGAAGAGCTCGACGTGTCCCCGATCATAGGTGGCAGCCAGGTGGTAATACTGGTTCTTCTGAATCCATCCTGATCGAGAAGTGACCGTCTGCCCGTTCCAAATGAACCGCAGACTTCCAGCCCTGGCGTCAAAATCGAAGATGAGCTCGCCCGAAGTGGGCTTGCCGCTTCCCCTATAGGAGCTGAAAAGGCGCATGGGGCGGGCTGTGAAAGAACGGCGCTGGCCCTTTCGCTGTTGGGCATTCAGCCTCACTGCCAGCGTAAATTGCTCACCTAGATCCTTCGTGTCCAGAATCTCCAGGGCGTCATGGGTGATACCGCTACCTCCGAATTCCAGGGCACCCGTGCCTCTGGCGGCTTTGCCCTGGTCCTGGATGACCCTGGCGGAGTGGTAAAGACGTGTCTTCTGCCGACCGTCCGCGACCGCCTTGTCAGCGATAGGGCTGTCGCCATCGTCCTCGAAGTCGAGAAGGATCTTCAGGGGCTCCGGTGCTGTGGCCAGGGAGACCGGCTGATCCGCACGGAAAGCGTAGAGGGAGGCATTTTGAAGCTGGAAGCGAACTCTCCGAGGAGTCTTCGCTGGCGGCAGAGCTTGCAGTTGTCCCCAACTGACCCCCTGTTTTACACCATCCTCCTTGAGGGGTTGGCATTCATCCAATCCAAAGCCTGGTACGACCTTGCCGGCGTCATCCAGGATTTCAACCTTGATCCAACCATTCCTGGCGTCGGCGTTAAGGTAGAGTCGCCCTTGAAGACTATCGATGGGCCGAGTTGTGATCGTCGCTATTTCGGCTCCGGCATCCAAAGAGGCGAAACCATCTTTTCTCAGGGTAGCCAGCCCAATGGCGCAGTTTCCCCAACCACCGGCTATGGAACTCGAGTGGGTCTGATCGGAAGCTCCATAGAATAGATTGATGGTATCGCCGCTGACCAGGGGTTGAGTCGCGGTATGGAGCATCCCCCCATCCCAGCGTCCGGAGGAACCCAGGGCCAGCATCGGGGGCCGGTCTCCTTCTTGCCGCTTCCAACGAATCCCGTCACGGCTGCTGACCAGCTCCAGGTGGATGGGGCCATCGTTGGTCCCTTCGGTGATGCGGAATACCCAGAGGAAGCCCAGGTACATGGACTCGTAGGGGAACGCCGCCAGTCCATAGAAATCGGTGTGCTGCCGGTCGCTCTCGACCCAGCGGTCATCGACTTCGTCGGGCGTCAGGACCAACTCCGTCGGAGGCCAGTGCTCGAAGTCGCTGGTCGAGGTGAAGCCGATGCTGCGACGACGGAATCCACGAACTGCCGCAAAGATCTTGGCGTAGCCGATGTAGCGGCTTCGGTTGGGATCCCAGACGAAGTTCCCGACGTCGCCGGGATCGGGAAGAATCGGCTCCGGCAACTCCTTGCTCCAATGTATCCCGTCGGGTGAGTAGGCCCCGTAGAACCCGCTGACAGGATGCTTCGCGTCCGTGCGCCCGTAATCGTAGTAGATCAGTTTGTAGCCGCGGTTTGGGTCTGTTTCCCAGGGCGTATGGATGATGATAGGAAGATGGCTCTCCTTCGGCCTCTCGATGAAGATGTTGTTTGCGCGAGAGCCGTTGAACTCCGCGATGCCTAGCTCGGGCTTGACCCAATGGACCCCATCCTTGCTGGTAGCGTATAGATTCCGATAGCCGCGATGGGTGTGATACCACATCCGATAACCAGTCCTGCTCTCGTTTGGAAGAACGGAGCCGAACAGGTAGGCAACCTCCCCTTCCCAGGGCTGATCCGGTTTCAGCACGGGATTGGAGGCATGCTTTTCGAAGGGGTGATAGCGCCGAACCACTCCGGATTTTTCCTGGATGAGGTAATCGTCCAGGCACAGCTGCCAGGGTCCCGTTAAGTCGCCCAGAGACTTGGGCGCTGCAGTCCCGGTAATGAAGAAAGCGGTCGACGCGCAGAAAAGCAAGACAGCTAGAAGAACTCGCCGGGCCAGCCAATCTTTCATCATAAATACCCCTACTAGATGGGACTCCCCAATGATAGCGATAACTTCGATGTTGGTATAGGGTTAGGCTCCAGCACCGGACCGGCAGGCTGTTTCCCCGCCTCGGAGGCTAACTTAGGGTCTGCGCAAAAACAACTTTGCATTTTGGCATCTCATCTTCACACCATCTTCGGCCGCTCCTCAATCGCGAAATCCTCAATGTTGACCCGGCTGCGCCTGCGGTTTCGCTCAATCGTTCGCGACCAAATCTGGCGCAAGGCTGAGCGCTAACTCTGCAAAGTTTATTCTTGAACGCACCCTTAGTCCTGACCTTGTGCGCCCCGTCTCAGCCTCATGAAGTCGGGATGCGGCAAGAGTATGGATTGGAGCTTGTAGGCGATGTCAGACACAGGGGCCTGCAGCGGATGCAAAAGACAATCGGGCAGCTGTTCGGAGAAAAGTGAAAACACGGTTTTTTGCAGCTGCCCAGTGATCAGCCAGGCGCTATTCCGGTCTCTCCACCAGTATTGGAGGTCGGGAAACTGCTCCTTGGTGGGTTGGAGCATCAACTCGATTGGGGTGCCCCTGAGAACCTGGCGGAACGCCGAAGCGGTCCGAGCGCTATGATAATCTGAGGTAACCACGATGATGCTGGCCATCCCTGATTCCTCCATCAGTCGCACGATAACCTGAGCATCCCCGTCCGTACCACTGATAGGGGCTGAGCATTTCGAACAGAGATAGTCTTTCGGAGTCGATTTCTGGTACACGATTCTGGAAGCCAGAACGCCGGCGTTGAGTGCCGTTTGAACCAGTGAATCCGGCCAAGATCCTGAGAGTATAAGTCTCTCGGCAAATCCTTCTTTGAAGAGCCGTATCCCAGTCCTCATCCTCTCCCTGCCAGGGCCGGGGATGACAGTAACGGCATCGGCACGACTCAAGGGATCCTGATGAACCAGGATCTGTCCCAACCGATTCAAGAGTGGGGCGCGAAAGAAGTACAGACCGGCTGCAAACACCAAGGTAGAACCCACGAGGGTCAGGACGACCTGGAAGAAAGAGTGCCTCCTCACAAGATCATTACACCACCTTAGGGGTTGCCTGCTCAAATCGCTTGAAAAGTGTGCAGCCTCTGCTCGACCGCGAATACAGTTTTCCCTTGACACCGAGTGTGGAGAGAAGGATTCTTCTCAGGACGGACCCAGTCGATGCCAATTCCAGCGCTCTCATCATGAAATTGCTCAATCGCCGCCACGCCCTGAAGATGTTCACCGCAAGTACGGCCGGAATTGCCTCGGGGATGCCTTTGTGGGGCAGCGCCCGGTATTTCCAGCAGGCTCCCTCCCGCCAGCCCAGAATTACTGAAGTCGAGGTGCAGGAGATTATCTCGCCGCTCCACGATTACAATGCTAGGGTCCTCTTCCGAAGCCAATCCGATATCCCGGTTCGGACCATCTACATCGTCCGTACGGACACGGGTTTGGAGGGCTACGGCGAGAAATGGGCACTCAAGACGCCAGGCGAAGACTTGTCACAATATCTTGGGACCACTCCGTTCGACTGGTTCGCCACTACCCACAACATGCCCATGAGCATGGCCTTGTACGATCTGATGGGAAAGATCTTGGACGTCCCCCTTTGGAAGCTGTTGGGCCCACAGGTTCGCAAGTGGGTGCCGGTGGCTGCCTGGACGGTCTCCCAGCCTCCCGAGGCCATGGCCGAGGAGGTCCGGCAGGTCTCGGCCCGTGGCTACCGCTGGCTCAAGTATCACGTGGATGTGTTTCAGAACGCCATCGATCAGACCGCTGCCATGCAGGACGCCGCTCCGCCAGGCTTCAAGATCCACTATGACTTCAATGCCGATTCGGAATTGGCCGCTGTCTACCCAGTCTTGAGGGAGCTTGAGAAATTCCCGGTGGCAGGAGAGATCGAGGATCCCATCAACATCGAGGACCATGAAGCCTGGAAGGCCCTTCGTACAAAGTGTGGCCTGCCCCTGATCTTTCACCATGGGTTGGATCCCACCGAGTTCTATGTCCGCCATGGACTTTGCGATGGCTTCGTCGCCTCACGTTTCCCGGTGGGCACAAACATGAGACTGGCGGCATTGGCCGAGAGCACACGCATGCCCTTTATCCTGCAGCTGCCGGGAGGCAACCTCAGCATGGCCTTCCTGGCTCACCAGGCGGCCGTCTACAAGATGGCGACGCTTCCCGGAATTCCCCTGGCCAACCTCTGGAAGGACGACGTTACCGTCGAGTCAATTCCCGTCGTGGCTGGAAGCGTTCAGGTTCCAGAGGGCCCAGGACTCGGGTTGAGTCTGGATCAGCAGAAGTGCGAGCAGTATGCTGCCGCTTCCAGGCCCGATCCGGGACGATTCCTGTTTCGGGTCCGATATGGGAACGGTCCCACCCTCTATCTGCGACCCGACCAGAAGAGACACGCCCTTCACACCGGCTCCTCCACTCTTCCGGGACCCGTTCCCGGGTACGGCAATCCCATTCGGACCGACCATTGGGACGACGATGGCAGCCCGGAGTTCCGAAAGGTATGGAGAGAGACGGGTGATGGACCCGTGTGGCAAGGGCTTTAGCGGAATAGTGAGCAGTGAAGCAGTGAGTGCTGCTGTCCGGCCCTCTCCTCGGAACCGGGGCTCATTCTGCTGGCGATTCAAGTCGTTCTCTGCCCAACTTGGCTTCGTCATACTGCTAGTGCACCCGTTGGCGGCGCTGTTGGATTAGCTGTTTCCGCTCACTGCTCACTGCTGGGATTGAGATTGTATTTCTCCGACTCTCCGGGAGGGATACTCAAGAATCTTCAGGAGTCTCCTCGAAATGATTTGGCGATGTTGTCTCTTATGTTCTTGCCTCGGGGCTTTTTCCTCGAAGACCAGTGGCAGACTGCTCTGATTACGGCCAATGGGGTACGCGATGGTGTTGGTTCCGAGTGGGGAAATCTATTCTGGATCTTTACGCTCTTGTGTGCCTTTTTGGTTCTGGGAAGCGGGGTCACTCCCGCCACCGACGGATTCCTTCGGCGCTGGGTTGACGTCTTCTGGATTGCCAGCCGCAAGGCCAGGACCTTCGACCCCAGGTCCATTCGCTATGTCTATTTCTCGGCGCTTGCGGTCTACGCGGTTCTTGGGATCATCTTACTGCTCTTGGAACCGCCGGTAACTCTGCTCTTCATCGCGACCCTGCTCATGAATTTCGCGCTCGGCTTCAGCTGTTGGCACACCTTGGCTGTCAACCTAGTTCTACTGCCGGCGCAATTGCGACCCGGCTGGGTTGCACGGATAGGTCTGTTTCTGGCCGGTCTTTTCTTTCTCGCAGTGGCTTTGCTCTCGACTGTCACGACTCTGCACCAGAAGGGCATTATTTGAGGTAGCCGATCATCGGAGGAATTCAAATGGAAGATTCAAATGGAATTGCATATCAACGGGGACGTTTTTTGCCAGTCGAGGAGGTAAACGTCTCAATCCTGGACCCGGCCTTCAGCAAGAGCGACGTCGTGTTCGACGTGGTGTCCGTCTGGGATGGAAGATTCTTCCGGCTGGAAGACCATTTGAGGCGCTTCCGGGAGTCTCGCGAGTATGTGCGGATGAAGTCCCCGTATTCCGAAGACAAGATGAAGCAGATCCTGGCACAGTGCGTGGACCGTGCTGGCCTCAGCGAGGCGATGGTGTACATGCTCTGCACCCGCGGCAGCTACACCGGGGGAGGAGCGATCGGCGATCCGCGAAGCTGTGAGAACGAGTTCATTGCTTATTCGCACCCCTATTATTGGGTAGTGCCCCGAGAGCGGGTTAAGACCGGGGTCCACCTGTGGCTGGCTGAGACCTGTCGGGCGCCCAACTCCGCCATCAACCAGAAAACCAAGAGCTTCAATCGAATGGACCTGACGCGGGCCCAGTTCGAAGCTCTGGATGCAGGGGCCGATGCTCCGGTACTGCCTTCCACCGATGGCTTCTTGACCGAAGGTCCAGGCTTCAACCTGTGGATAGTCAAGGACGGCAGGGTATTGACCCCAGGGGACAACATGCTTGAAGGGATTACCCGCCTTACCGTCTTCGAGCTCTGTTCACTGCTGGATCTCGAAGCGACTACCGCCAATCTCACAGCAGAAGATCTTCAGAAGTCCGAAGAAGCCTTCATATCTACCACCGGCGGTGGAATTGTCCCAGTGACGCGCGTCAGCGAGCGAGCGATCGGGGACGGCACACCCGGTCAGATTTCCTGCACACTGCGTGATCTTTATTGGGCGAAGCGTGCGGAGGATTGGCACACGACTTCGGTTTCGGGGCTGCTAGCATCGTCAGCGGAGTCCCTCGCAGGAACCCGGTGAGCCATGTGTAGAAACATCAAGACACTGTTCAATTTCGACCCACCTGCAACCGACGGGGAGGTGCGAGCTGCCTCGATTCAATTCGTGCGGAAGTTGAGGGATTCACCCAGCCCTTCCGAGCGAATCAGGCGGCCTTCGAGCGAGCCGTCTTGGAAGTCTCGCAGATCGCACGCACGCTGATCGACTCGCTTTCGACCAACGCCTCGCCCCGGAACCGAGAACAAGAAGCAGAGAAAGCTCGTGCCCGCACGGGCAAGCGTTTCACGTAATCAGGAAAAACCCAGATTGCAGGCTACGAGCAAATCTCCCGTTCCAAATGGCTTGTATCTTGGCCTTCACTTACCCTTCCAGCTCCGCGAGCCTCACGGTTCTCCCTTCTGCGGCTGAGCGATCCGCCGCGAAAACCACCCGATGGGTCTCGAAGGCGGTTGCGAAGTCGGTCAGCGGCATGGGCTCGCCCTTCTCGAGGCTGTCCACGAACGCCTGAAACTGAGGCAGGTAGGGGTGGTCATCGACGTCTCCCGAATCAATAAGCGCGGTTTCCAAAGTGCTCCATCTGTCCTTGGTCTGGCCCTTCAGTTTGTGACTATAGAAGCGGTTGTCCAGAAGACTTCCCTCGCTACCCACCAGATGGATGTGGAAATAATAGGGTTGCAGGCAGTCGATAACCGAGGCAACCTTCGCCAGTTTTCCGTCTTTGAATTTGAGGAGGCTAACCGAGGTCCCGTCGTACTCGTAGGGCGCAAAGATCTCGCTACTGGACCGGTTGCTGTAACTGGTGACTTCCTCCACTTCCCCGTCCATCAGCCAGAGGAGTAGATCGACGGCATGACAGCCCGCCGTCAGGAGACTGCTTCCTCCAATGTCGCGCTTCACGTTCCAACCGTACTGGCCATACCAGGGACCGATCCCATGGTAGTAGTCGATCTCGGCGTAGTGGATAGAGCCTAGAAGACCCTGATCCAGAACCGAACGGATCATGTTGCCGTGCTGGCTGTAGCGTACTTCGAAACACACGCACGAACCCACTCCGGCATCCTGGATGGCCTGCCCCATCGATTTCGCGTCTTCGAAGGTCAGGGAAATCGGTTTCTCGATGATGAGATGTTTCCCCGCCTTAGCTGCCGCGATCGACTGTTGGGGGTGAAGAGGATGGGGAGTACAGATGTCGACGATATCGATGGAGGGATCTCTAAGCATATCGTCCAGGTCCTGGTACGCCTTGAGCGGAGTCCCGTACTGGAGCGCCAACTCCGATTCATCTAGCTGCCGCCGAGAGCAGACCGCCGTTACATTGGCACCCTCGACCGATTTGAAGGCATCGATATGTGCTCCTGCTACCCATCCAAGACCGACGACTCCCACATTCAGATCAACCATTATGAACTCTCCTTCACAGCTAAAGCATCTTGATCAATACTGTCCCCGCCTTCCGCTACCCGTGGGGCCACCTTAGCCACAACTGGACTCACTGGCAAGGGGCAAGCTTGAGAGTCGGCGCATCCAAGGATCGGCATCGTCTTCAAGGTATCCGTTGCCTGGGTGTAGCCGCCCTTCTATACTGAATCCTGATTTCTCCCATTTCTCCAAGGAGTGAACAGATGAGTATTCGAAAGCGCATAGGTCTGCTGGTCCCCTCCACGAACACCACCTGCGAGGCGGACTTCCAGATGGCAGTCACTGCAGGTGTGACCGTCCATGGCCAGCGTCTTTGGCTCACCGACGAGACCCGGAGTGAAGACGGCATGGGGCGAATGAACGAAGATATAGAGAGCGGTGCTCGCTATCTGGCCACTGCCAGAGTCGACATCATTGCCTACGCTTGCACTACTGGCAGTTTCTATAGAGGAGCCGGATGGGACCGGAAGATGATCGACCTCATAGAGAGGACGGCAGGAGTTCCGGCTGTAGTGACGAGCCCTGCGGCAGTGGAGGCATTGAACTCGATTGGAGCCAGGAAGATTTCGGTAGCCAGTCCCTATTCGGATTGGGGCAACCGGAAACTGCGTAGCTATCTAGAGGCGGCTGGGTTCTCGGTGCTCAATGTGGAAGCGGAGCCGGTAGCGGCGGTTGCGGGTCAGCAGGGGATCAATGATCAAGAGCCCGAAGCCGTTGTCGAGTTTGCCACCTCGGTATGTCGACCCGAAGCAGATGCGCTCTTCTGCTCCTGCACCGCATGGAGAGCGATGGAGGCAGTTGAGGCGCTGGAAAAGACCACGGGGAAACCCGTGGTGACCTCGAATCAGGCCACGATCTGGTCGGCCTTTTGTGCTCTGGGAATCCGGCAGCCAGTGCTGGGTTTCGGAAAGCTTCTCGAGAATCTGGCAGCAGATTGAGCATTTTAAGCCTGAACTTCATCGACAAAGAGTAGATGCAAGAATCGGCGTCTGACAGAGTCATGGCCTGTAGGACGGGCACTCTGCTACGGGTGGTGGGAAACTCGGTCTAGATGGAAGATAGAAAGCCGAGTAGCTCAGCGACGATCTCGCCCGGTTGTTCTTCGGGAAGGAAATGGCCGCATTCTAGAGCCTTGCCTCGTACAGCGGTGGCCTGCTCCGACCAGACTTCAAGCATCTCGAGACTCGACCCCGTTTGCCAGCCGGGACGCTTCACAGTGTTGTTGCCCCAGAGAACCAGCACAGGACACGTCAACTTGCGACCGCGGTCTTCCTCGTCATGCGCCAGGTCCAGTTCGATCGCCCGGTAATCCAGGCAGGTGGCGCGAATGGTTTCGGGATTGTCGAAACATCGCAGGTATTCGGTATAGGCTTCTTCGCTTATAGAACCCTCAATAGCACACCACCGCTCTAGTAAGAAATCCAGATAGAATTTGGCGTTGGTTCCGATCATGGTTTCGGGAAAAGGGTAAGGTTGGCGCATCAAGTGCCAGTGGAACCAGGCGAACGAGAGTTGTTGATCCATATTGTCGAAGGCAGCTTGAGAAGGGACCACGTCCAGAGAAGTAAGGCTCCTAACCCTGGCAGGATGGTCCAGAGCCATCCGATGGCCGACCCGGACGCCGCGATCGTGACCCACCACGTGAAAGGAGTCGAACCCCAGGATGGACATCAGCTTCACTTGATCCTGAGCCGTCGTCCGCTTGCAATAGACGCTCAGGTCCCCGGGACTCGCCGGAGGCTTCTCGCTGTCTCCATAACCCCGTAAGTCGGGCGCAACCACCGTATAGTCCTGGCTTAAGCGAGGTGCCATTTTGTGCCACTCCGCGTGGGTTTGAGGGTACCCGTGCAGCAGCAAGAGAGGGGGCCCAGTGCCACCGTGGACCAGGTTGATCAAAATACCGTTCGCCTTGATCTGGGTTTTCTCAAAACCTGCGAACATCAGAGCATCCTCCGTCATTTGAAGAAGTAGTCCGAGTATGCCTGGTGGTGGGGACCACTACAAGGCCTGGCCAGCCGCTCGAGAGCACGAAGAAGAGACCTCTTGGACTGTCGCCCCCGTTAATCCTAGAATGGAGAGGTGTCCACGGCCCTTATATTGAGATTTCTCGCCTCCGTCCTGGCGTTGTTCGGCTTTTGGTGCCAGGGGACCTGCGCTCAGCGCGCCTCTCTTGCCGTGCCCTTCGACGACTCAAAGCGAGTATCTGATCTCGATAAGAGAGAGGCCGATTCTCTGCATGGGCAGGCCCTGCTGCGACATCCGGTGGCTCTTGCCCTGGACGAGATGGAACATCGGCTCTTCGTGTCCAACCGCCGAAGCGGAACCCTTTCAGTGATCGACACCAATGAACTGACCGTGCAGTTCGAGACCAGGCTGGGTAGAACACTCGGAGACCTGGTTTTCCTGTCCAACCGAGACTCGATCGAGAGGCGCCTCTTGGCCGTGGATGAAGGAGCTGACGAACTCCTGGTACTCTCCCTCCCTGGCCCTGATGTCTGGGACGTTCAGGTGCTGGATCGCGTGCCGGTCAGTCGTTATCCGGTCAGTGTCACGGTCAGCGCAGATAGTAGCCGCTGCTTCGTCGCCTGCCTTTGGTCCAGGCGGTTGGACCTGATCGAACTGGCTCCCTCTACCGGTCCCCGCTTGCGGAGTTCACTGGAGTTGCCCTTCGCACCCCGAGAGCAGGTGGTTCTGCCGGGTGATGATCGTTTGCTGGTGGCGGACTCTTTCGGTGGGAAGCTGGCACTGATCGATCTCTCACGAAACCAGGTCGAGCGGGTCTTGGAACTACCTGCCCACAATATTCGTGGTCTAGCAGTTACCAACGACGGCTCACAACTGTTGGTAGCAGGACAAAGGATCGACCCCTTCGCCCGCGCCAACCGAAACGATATCGTGTGGGGCGGACTGATCTCCAATAGTCTGGTCTCCCTGAGGCTGGAGGATATCCGTTCGCCAACCGGGAACATGCTTGCAGCCATGCGGACGCTGGATCTGGGAGATTTCAGTACCCCTTCAGGTGACCCCCAAAAGGTGATCGTGTCCGACAGTGGTGAGGTGATCGTGAGCATCGGCGGCGTTGGCCGAGTTGCCATCGGCAAGCGCACCTGGCCGCGACTGGATCACGTCAGGGTGGGCCGCCGTCCCGGGGCTCTTGCCTCTGGCTCCGACGGACATCTGTACGTGGCCAACACGCTCTCGGACTCGATCTCCGTGATCGACATCCGTTCTCGCAAACCTGTAAAGGAGATCTCTCTCGGGGTTCAGGCCGCTCTCACTGAGGCAGATAAGGGTGAGCTGCTCTTTTACGATGCGTCGCTTTCGCTACGTGGTTGGATGAGTTGTCACAGTTGCCATTCGGACGGACACAGCAACGGGCTCCTCGTCGACACTCTTGGCGACGGGAACTACGGTGCACCCAAACGCGTTCCTTCCCTACTCGGCGTGGGTGAAAGCGGCCCCTGGGCATGGAATGGCAGCATGTCCGCGCTCGAAGACCAGATCCACAAGTCGCTTCGGACTACTCTGCACGCGCGGGATGTCTCAGCGGATAAGGTCCGGGCCCTGGCCACATTCTTGCGCACGCTGCAGCCACCTCAGTTACCCACTATCGGCTCTGGAGTTTCCGTTCGGAAGGGCCAGGAAGTGTTCGTCAGCAGCGGCTGCCAACACTGCCACACGCCTCCCTCGTATACAGCGAAGACTTCACGCGACGTAGGTCTTGCCGACGAAGTCGGAAATCGCCAATTCAACCCTCCCTCCCTGCGCGGGGTCGGTCTGCGCTCTTCCTTCTTCCACGACGGCCGCGCCCGAAGCCTGAAGGAGGTGTTCGAAGTCCACCGACACCCGGATCGGCAGATCCCGCCGACCGAGATCGCGGATCTCATCGCCTTTCTGTCGACACTCTAGGAGATTGACCTGGTTTCTTGAATCGCAAGGTCCAGGACACACAGAGATAAACAAGCTCCAAACAACAAAACACCAGATTCCAAATGATCTTCGCCAGTGAGGCTATCTTGCTTGGCTGCCAATGCGATCATGAAACCGTCAATCAGTCAGCAAACAAAGGGAGTATTCTTCGATCTGTACGGCACCCTGCTGATCTAAGGAGACATGAAATCCACCTGGAGTGTGTGTTTCAAGACCCTTTATTCTTGCTTCTGCTCATCCAACTTCTCGCTCTCGGAGAGGGAGTTTTCCCAGCAATTCGATGGATTCTTTAGCAGGGAAGAGCCCCCCGAAACAGAAAGCGCTCTCACCGTATTTGAGCGTCGGATTCAATGCCTGGCCCAGCAGTGTGCTGTGACTTTTCGAAGGAGCAAATTGAAGGAAATTGCCGATCTTTCCGTTGAAGCTTGGCAGCAGTATGTCGCCCTTGACCCAGCTAGCCATAAGACTCTAGCAACCTTGTGTAAGGGCAGGACCCTAGGTCTTATTTCCAACTTTGAGCATCCCCGTCACGTCCATCGAGTGTTGACGGAGCACCGCTTATCCAGCTTTTTTGAGACCATCGTCGTCTCAGGCGCAGTGGGGATCAAGAAGCCTGACCCACGAATCTTCGAATTGGCGCTGGAACAGACTGGATTGTCGTCTTCTGAAGTCGTCTATATTGGAGACACGGCGGATGACATTGCGGGAGCCCAGGCGGCAGGAATCCTCCCTATCCTGTTACGACGTCCCTACCAGGGGACAGATCCTGAAACTCTTGACTTCAGAAGCGGAGATTCGGACGCGACGTCGACTGAGACGAAAGATCCGTGGGACGGAGTGTTGATACTAGACTGCCTCGAAGGACTAATTGGCATGCTGCGGACAGAGTGAACGCGCACACAGATTGAGTGGAGGTGTAAGCATGTGGCACCGGTGGCTAAAGATCTGGATCATTCTGTTGGGCATGCTTGCTGTAGTCTTCGGTTTTTCCGGCACCTTGCGTGCGCAGGAGAACCCTGATAGGACCGAGCCATTTCCCCCGTTCCGCATCGCGGAGAATCTCTACTACGTTGGAAGCAAGGGGTTGGCGAATTATCTGATCACGACTTCACAGGGGCACATCCTTATCAACAGCGATCTCGAGGCGAACGTTCCGCTCATTCGGAGCAGCGTTGAGCAACTCGGATTCAAATTGAGTGACTTGAAGATTCTCTTGATCAGTCACGCGCACGCCGACCACAACGCGGGCAGCGCGGCGATCAAGGCGCTTACCGGTGCGACATATATGGTCATGGATGGCGATGTGTCAGTTGTCGAATCGGGCGGTACGACTGACTTCCAGTACGGCAACGTAGCGACGTCGCTCTATCCGCCTACAAAGGTCGATCGCGTGCTGCAGGACGGTGACGAAGTGAAATTGGGAGGTTCCGTACTCGTCGCGCGCCTCACTCCGGGGCATACGAAGGGTTGTACAACGTGGACGATGAAGGTGCAGGAGGCCGGAAGAACCTACGATGTCGTGATCATCGGCAGCCCCAACGTGAATACTGGCTACCAGCTCGTCAACAACGCGCTGTATCCACAGATCGCGTCTGACTATGAACACATGTTTAGGGTCTTGAAATCTCTGCCGTGCGACATCTTTCTGGGAGCGCACGGCGGTTACTTCGATCTGGAAACGAAATACGCGCGGCTCAAAGAGGGAGCTCAGACACCTTTCATCGATCGGAAAGGCTACAGGAAGTACGTTGCAGCCAAAGAGGAAGCGTTCCGGACCGAGATGGCAAAGCAGAAGCGCACGTGGCTGCATACTGAGACAGACCCTAAGCAGTTCTCATCCGGGAACCCCTGTTTTTTGGCTCCATCGGCGGTTTCCCGGCCAATACCAGGGTGTCAGCTGCCTAGCCGGCTAGCTGGCCTGTAGATTTGCGGTCTAATAATAAGTAGCAGCGACACCATCCAGCGTAAGGTTTTGGGTGTCTTGCGTCTTGTATCTTGGGAATTAGCCGGGCTTGGCGAAGGTCAGGACCCGCTGTGGATTCTCCACCATGATCAGCCTGAGGGCGTTCTCTGCTACCCCCAACCTGCGCAGCTCGGGTAGCACGAATTCCATGACGTAGGAGAAACCCATGCCCCCGTAGGTCTTGAGCATGGACTTGGCGCATACGTCCTGGGAGAGGAGCAGCCGATTGGCATGGCCGTCCTTCACCAGTTGGACGATGGATTGCGCGACCTCGTAGTCGTGGATACGGCCCAGCCTCGGAATCACCTCTCCGAAGAGATCAAACTGGAGATACACGCCCCGCTCGAGCAACCGCTTCATGTAGGGAATATCAGTCGCTATGTGGTTGGCGTGGCCGATGATGACCCGATTCAGGTCCGCTCCCTCCGAGGCGACCAGATCGAGAGTAGTGAACTTCTCCTCTCCGGCTCCCCCATGGTGAAAGGAGATCGCGGCACCGGTGGCGCGACTGGCTCTGGCCGCTGCTCGGGCACCCTTCAGCTCGCTTGCCTTCAATCCGCCGGCTACCGCAACCTCACCGATGATGCCGGCGCGGATCGGGGTCCCGGCGACTCCGACGGTGACGTCGCGGATGATTATGTCGGCTAGATCACCTACGGTTCGCTGATCCATGTCCGGCGGGTGGAAGCTCTCCAGGTAGAATCCCGAGCCCATGATCAGGTGCAGACCGCTGGCGTTTGAGACCTGGAGGAGTCCCGAGGGGTCCCTTCCCAGACCGATGCTGGTACAGTCGACGATCCCACTACCTCCCCAGCGCTTGAAGCCCAGGACTTCGCGGAGAGCCAGATCGATGTCGCTCAGCAGGAGATTGTCCTGGTTTTCGACCGCCCAGGTCCGAATCTTGCTGAGGTTGCCGAGGGAGACAGATTCCTCGTAAAAACTCGCATCTGTAGCGCTCTTGATCCGTTTCTTGGGTCGTCCCCGGTAGTCGATCAAGACGTGCTCGTGCATGATGGTAGGCCCCAGTAGGTTGGGCTCTATGGGTCCCTTTACCGTCAAGATCTTTCCTGAGAGGTCGGGAATGGGTGTGTCGGCAGCCCCAATTGCGATGGTGAGGCTCATCGTAGCCAGCAGTCCCAGCGCAAGGGTAGATTTTCCTGAGAGAGAGGGCATGTCACCGTCCTTGACGAGTTACCTTTGCCGGCCATCGTAGACCCTTCGCGATAGAGTTTGCAAGTTTGTTAAGGGTCTGCGCAAGAATAACTTGGTAGAATTGGCGCTCAGATTTGCACCAGATTTGGCCGCGAACGATTGAGCGAAACCGCAGGCGTAGCGGGGTCTACGTTGAGGATTTCGCGATTGAGGAGCGGCCGAATCTGGTGTGAAGATGAGATGCCAAAATGCCAAGTTATTTTTGCGCAGACCCTAAGAACCTAGACGATGGGTTCATCCGAGACTACGCTCAGCCTTGATTTCCGGAAGTGGGCCGATTACATTGCAGCCATGCACTGTCAGGGTCCAGCCTCTGTTTGCTTTGCCGTGACGGTCCCCTCGTGAAGATCCTTCGCTTTTCCCACGACTATCTGGTCAACACGGGCGGCATGATGGCTCATCTTCAGGCCTTGAATGCTGCCCTGGTGAAGATCAGCAGCGTAGAGGTAATCCAGACGTTCCTGGTTGGAACATCGCATATGGGAGAGTTGGAAGCGTCTGGGCAGGTCGAGCGGAGGGGGCAGGAATGGATCCAGTCCGATACCGGAATTCGTCTTTTCCCCTGTGTGGTTCCCATGCGCAGCAAGGGACGGACGGAGATGGATTCTGAGGAAGCTCTGGCTTCCTTCGAGCGGCATCTGGAGAAACTGCTGGAGCGGGAGCAGCCCGACCTTCTACACGTCCATATCGTCCGGCATTGGATACAGGTGGTGGCGCTGCGCGTGGCGCGTCGGCACGGGCTTCCCAGCGTCCTCACCCATCATGATGGAATGCCCGCCAAATCCGAGATGGTGGAGATCCTCCGCGAGGCCACCCAGCTGGTGGACCGAACCTGTGCGATCAGTGGTTTTTCCGCATCGGCCCTTCCTGGGGGACCGGTAGACTATCAGGGTTTCTTCGTGGATCGGGATTTCTGGAATCCCGCCGAGGTCGATGTCGACCAAGTCCAGAGGTGGCGCCGGGAGTTGGCACCTGACACAGGACACAGACTCCTAGTCTATCCTGCCCGATTCATCCCCAGAAAGAACCACGCGTTTCTAATTCAGGGGATTTACTGGCTGATCCAGCGGCAGGCCATCCAGGACTCCGGTCTGGTCCCGCATCTCGCCTTACCGGGTCCCACGCTCCCAGAGCGTCACGGTTACCGGAAGAGTCTCGAAGCGATGGCGGAGCGGTTGGGTGTGGCGGAGCGGATATCCTTCCTCGGCAACCTCGCTCCGGCGGCTCTGCGCTCACTCTATGCTGCTTCCCACGTCGTTATTTATCCGGCTCGTAACGAAGGAGCGGGGCGTTGCCATCTCGAGGGCATGCTGCTCGGTTGTTGTGCGGCGGTGGCAAACGACGGAGGCCTGGTCGAATACTTACAGGGTGGGGTCAACGGAATTACTTTCTCCCCAGACTCGATAGAGGAATTGGTTGGAGGCCTCGAATCGCTACTGCTCTCGGATGAATTTCGAGGCAGGCTGACAGCCGCAGGCCGGGCGGTGGCGGAGCGTCTGACGTTGGGCCGATATGCCCGTGACCATGTGGAATTATACCGGAAGCTGATCGATGAGGCGTCTCCATGAGCAGACCCCTGATCATCATCTCCCGGAATCCCGCCTCTTATCTTTCAGGACACAGTATCTTCGCCTGGCAGCTATCCGAGTTTCTGGGTGGCAGAGCCCAGTTGCCGGTGGTACACATCACCCACACTACCGATGAGGGTCCCCGCCACAGCGTCGATATCACGCCTCCCGTGTCCACTCCCCTGTATCGACGGATAGAGGTTGAGTACGAGGCCATGGAAAAGGTCCCCCATAGCCTCAGCTCCTGCTCTGTCGCCGACGCGGTAGACGCCGTGCTTCAGGAGAACCCGGAGGGCGTTTGTGGGGTACTTGCCATTTCACCACTCAGCTACCTTGCTGACGTTGTGAACGTCTGTCTGCCTAGCAGAACGCCAGTGGTCAGCTTGCTGCGCGGTACTGACACCCTGGTCCTGAAGCAGTTGTGGGGAAGCACGGCTGCAGGTCAGCGCTACCGCCGAGCTTTGGACGCATGTAACGGGATCTACACCGTGTCCCATTGGCTTCTCGATCTGGCGGTCGAGCTCGATATTCCCGTAACGGGTGTGGTGGCGCCGGTGACCTTCCATCCCTTCGCGTCGGAGACCTTCGATGCCGACGCCGAGGAACTGATCAAGGGGCTTTTCCCTCGCTCAAATAACGCGGGCCAGAAACTGGTTATCTTTGCGGGTAGGATGGCAGCCGAGAAGGGTGCCCTCAAGGTCGCGAACGTGATTGATAAGCTTCTGAACCTGGACTCATCCTTCCTCGCCGTCATGGCCGGCTCCGGTCCCGAGCGATCGAAGGTAGAGCAGGTCCTTGCGGCCCACGCCGCGAACGGTCGCGCCTGGGTGGGCGCGCTTACCTTCCCCAGGGTGCTGGCACTGGCCACAAGGACCGATCTGATGGTGATGGGTTCTGGTTTGGAAGAGGGAACGAACTTCACTGAAGCCATCAGCAGTTCGACGGTTACCTTTGCTGCGCTGGGAACTCCGGTTCTCTTCGGTGCCGGCCCTCGCTCAGGTGGTATCGCCGAGGCGGTGGGGAATGAGAACCTTCGCTGGTGTGAATCGCTGCCCGACGTTGAATCCTGGCCCGAAGCGATCGCCGCTCTGTTTCGAGATGGACCTCGCCGCGAAAGGATCGCGACCGAAAACCGGACCGCTGGAAAGGCATTCGAGATTCACAAAGTGCTGGCACAGCTCATGACCATTTTCGAAATCAAGCTTCCCGGCTGAGTCTTATCCTTACTTTCCCCAACTCTTGTCCTTGCCTCTGCCCTTGCGCTGCCCTCACCCTTTGGTTGCTTCAAGGCTCTTGATCTCCCGATCAGTATTGACATGATTTCGAAAAGGCAAAGGCAAAGGCAAAGGCAAAGGCAAGGGCAAGAGAAAGGGAAGGAGTTGGGGCTATCAACCGCCTTCTGCAGGGGCAAAACAAATCTGTTAATGTAATCGCTATTATGGAGAAAACTAGCCAGAAATCAGCTTCCCCACGACACCCTCCCTGGCTCAAGGTGCGGGCGCCATTTGGCGAGGGAGTGCACGACCTCAAGCGGTTGTTGGCTGACCTCAAACTGCACACCGTGTGTGAGGAGGCTCACTGTCCCAACATGGGAGAGTGCTGGGATCACGGGGTCGCAACCTTCATGATCCTGGGGAAGATCTGCACTCGCGGGTGTCGCTACTGTGCTGTTTCCAAGGGGGCACCCCGGGAACTGGATCGCCAGGAGCCTCGGCGGGTGGCCGAGGCAGTGCGCGTCATGGGACTTCAGCACGCCGTCATTACCTCTGTCGATCGAGACGACCTCGAAGATGGGGGTTCCGCGGCCTTTGCTGAGACTGTTTCGGAGATTAGACGGCTCCACCCGGACTGTGTTGTCGAGGTGCTGATTCCCGACTTCAAGGGATCTGAGCACGCGCTTCGGGTCGTGCTCGACTCGCGTCCCCACATTCTCAACCACAATATCGAGACGGTTCCCCGACTTTACCCTTCGGCCCGTGGCGGCGGCGATTACGCGCTGTCATTGAATGTGTTGTCACAGGCGCGTGAGATCTCTGCCGATGTTGTGACCAAGACCGGAATGATGCTGGGCCTGGGAGAGAAGGAAGACGAGATCCGGAGTGTCATGGCGGACCTAGTG
>Ga0310342_100000094_pt1 | contig 41962 bp, 32 predicted proteins | sample S15DNA20500_MG_FD_206155 | JGI IMG/M metagenome (GOLD analysis project Ga0310342, IMG submission 206155) | Marine microbial communities from station ALOHA, North Pacific Subtropical Gyre - S1503-DNA-20-500_MG | ecosystem: Environmental > Aquatic > Marine > Oceanic | place: Pacific Ocean: North... | reverse complement strand
GGGCTTTGAGAAAACAGAATACCAGGCCGACTCCTCACGAACTCTTCAGTACGCCCTTCTCAAGCCGGAAAAAATCGAAACCGGAAAAAAGTACCCGGTGGTTCTCGCCCTCCATGGCGCAGGCGGGAGGGGGAACAAAAACTGGGAACGCAACTGCCTCGCCAATACCGTGCTTGCCAGGCCTGAGATGAGAAGCAAGTACCCCTGCTTTATCGTTGCCCCTACCGTCAGCAAGCAGGGCTCCTGGAGAGGAGAGTCACTGGACGATGCTCTCGAGCTGGTGGGAAAACTGCTGAAGAAGCTGCCGATCGACCCGGACCGCGTCTATGTCACGGGGCAATCGATGGGAGGCTACGGCACCTTTGAGGCCATGGCCCGCAAGCCGGAGCTCTTTGCCGCGGGCGTACCGGTCTGCGGACGCAATAAGGCCTCGAACGCGAAGAAGATAGCCCCCATCCCGATCTGGGTTTTTCATGGCGAGAAAGATCGTGTCGTGCCCGTAGCGGGCAGCCGCGAGATGGTCGAGGCGATCAAGAAAGCGGGAGGAAAGCCGCGCTATACCGAGCTCCCCGGGGTCCGCCACAATGCCTGGACTCCTGCCTACAAAAACCAGGAGCTGTGGAAGTGGATGTTCTCCCAGAAACGGACGAAGGCGAAGTCATCCTGAAAGCCTCCCGTCGCCCGCCCCCCGGTCGGCGCCCCTAGTGGGAGTTGAGCTCCTGCGCCGTCCATGAATCGCCCCGGCTGGCGGTTCGCGACCGTACCGCCGCCACCGCCCCGGTCGTCACCGCGGGCGCGGCGTTACCCCAGGCTCCGCGGATGTAGGTCAGGATCGCCGCCATATCCGCGTCATCGTAAACATGACGCAGCGCCGGCATCTCGAGCTGGTAGCGCCGCCCCCGGACCATGATCGGCCCACGCACGCCATCGAGAGCTATGCGAAGGAGGCGGCCCTCGGAGCCCGTGACCCATTCAGAACCCGCCAGCGGAGAGGCGACCCCCTCCTTCCCCTCTCCATCCACCTGGTGGCAGGCCCCGCAGCTCACCTCGTAGAGCGTCCGCCCCCTGCCCTTGCCGACGCCCCCGGCAAGCTCCCGGGGCCGACAGGAAGCCAGGCACCCGGACATGAAGATCAACAGGAGAGCCGCCGCCGGACTGAAGATCACCGGTAGAGGAAAAAAATGGCCTCTCATTTAGCGGCCTTGTTCTCCCCGGCCCCTATAGTGATCACCAGGTTGCGCTTGGGCGTATTGCCGACCTCGACGTAGCCGATGATCTTCCTGCTGGCGGTATCGACGACGCAGACCTTCTTCTTGCTGCGAACGGCGAGATAGGCGTACTTGCTGTCAGGCGAGAAACAAAGCCAGTAGATCCTGCCGATCATCTCTAGCGAGGCGAGCTCCGGGTAGGCCGGATCGGTGATGTCGTGGATATGCACCGTCTGGTGTTCCACGTTACACGACCAGATCTCCTTCTGGTCGGGACGAATCGCCAGGCCGTGGCAGCGACTTGACCTGCCGGCGTATTTTTCTGGGATCTTGTGTTCGATACGGGCGATCACCTTGCGCTGCGCGATGTCGGCGACCTCAAAACCGAGCAGCCCATCAACGTTCTGGAAGTAGCGCTTGTTGTCGGCCGAGAGAGCCGGCGGCCTGACCGAGGCCGAGAATGGAATGTGCCCGGCGACCTTGTGCCCCGCCTTGACGTCGACGATGGTGACGCGCCTGGGATTTCCCATTGGCGAAAGATACATCCAGCGGCCATCCCTTGAAGCCTGGGTATTGTGCGGCCTCCCGCCGGTCTTGATCTTCTCCACCACCTTGCGGCTCTCGCCATCGATCACCCAATAGTGGCCATCGTTACAGGGCACGTAGACCCACTTGCCGTCCGGAGTGCAGGCCAGCTGGTTGGGCTTGGGGCCGATGGTCAGGCGATGCTCGACCTCGTAGGTGCGCGGATTGACCCAGATCAGCTCCCCCTGCGGCTTCTTGAACGCCTCGATGGCCACGTAGACGACGCTCGCATCGTCCGGCGCGGCGATGCCGTGGGGCTCGGGCCCTACGACGATCCGCTTGATGACCTTATTGCTGCCGACCTCGATGACGTGAACGTCATCGCCGTAGGCGTTGGTCTGCCAGAGATACTGGTTTCCCGCGACAAGCTCGGCGGCAAACTGCGTGGAGACGACGAAAACAAATAGACTCGCCAGGATCCGCGATCGGTTTATCCGCACAGGCATCCTCCTTTTTCGCATCGTTTTATTGAGATGGCCCCAACCAGTCTACAACAGGAGCGGCACGCATCACCCGCGGTATTTACCGCTGAAAGCCCCCAGCTCCCTGCAAAAAGAGCCGCTCAGTCTCTCCCTCTCCACGCGTTCCCGCGCCTCAGGTACTCCGGGTCCGGGGGGGGGATAAACGAACCTGTGGAGCCATCGTAAAAATTGTCGTCGTCATCGTAATAACCGGCCTTCAATCTCCTGCGATAGAGCTCGCGCAGAGCGTCACGCCGCTCCTGGACCCTGAAGAAGGAAACATCCACAGTATGAAACTCCTCGACAAGGGTCTCCTTCTCCGACTCGCTAAGCTCCTCCCCGCTGTAGACCTTGATGCCCGCGAGGCGAAGCTCGTCTATCCTCTTGAGCAAAGGGTTAATGCGGACGTGGCAGGAGCTCAGGAGCAGGGCGAAAAGAAGCAGGAGAACAGGCGCGGACCGATTTGAAGCAGAGGAGCTCATCTTTGCGCGAAAGCCTCGATTTTTTCCATTGGGTCGCCGCCGCCGCCCAGGGCATGGTCCTCACAGGCCTCGTAGACTCTCTTCAACTCATCGTAGACCGCCACCAGCTCCGGCTCGGGAGAAATTCTACTCTCGGCCACCGGCTCCGCGAAATCAGCGATGATCTCGTCCCAGGAAATCGACCCGCCCCCGGCCAACTCGTCGGCATGGTACGCCCGCAGGGCGGCGCCCAGCGCGGCCGAATTCCCGACCTTGAACTGGTAGACCTCCGCGTCAAAGACCTGCGACATGATGTGCAGGATCTCCTTATTGCAGGAGGCGCCGCCGGTGGCATAAATCGATTCGGGCTTGACCCCCATCCAGCGGGAGTGAATAGCCATGGCCATCATCTGCGCCTCGATGACAGCCCGGACGTTAGCCGGGCCATCATCTGCGCTGAGACCGTATCGCCGGACACCCGGCTCCTGGACATAGGGTGTAATCTCAGGTTCAAACCAGGGCAGCAGGATCGCGCCGCCGTTGCCCACCGGGGTGTCTCTCAGCGCGGCGGAAAAACCCTCCCAGTCGAGTCCCGCGGCATTACAGATTTTCTCGCGCGCCAGGGAACCGTTCTTGAAGCAGATCAGGCTCATATAATCACCCGTAGGCGCTCCAAAGGTATGACCTTCCATGGCCGGGTCAACCCGGGACTCGGGGAGATAGCCAAAGAGCGTGTCGCTGGTTCCGAGCGAGATCGCCAGCCGCCCGGACTTTACGAGACCGACCCCGACCAGGCTGCAGGGATTGTCCCCGGACCAGCAGATCACCCGGGTTTTCGGGGAGCAGCCGTGGCGCTCGACCCAGAAATCCGAAAGCGGTCCGACCACCGACCAGGACTCTTCGATGGCCGGCAGCTTGTCAACAAGCCCGGGAGCGGTAGCATCGAGGGCCGCAGGGGCCCAGTCCTTCTCGCGAAGATCCATCAGGTTCATTCCAGCCCCATCGCCCGGATCTATCGGAGCATCGGCTCCCGCCAGCAAGCTGGCCATGAAAGAGCTGACGAGGTGTATGCGATCGGTCGCCTCGTAGCCGGCGGGATCTTCTGTATGGAATTTCCGGATCTGCGGACCGGTGAATCTCTCGAAGGCTCTCGATCCCGTCAAGCCGGCGAGCTCGAGGTCCCCTCCCACCTCAGCCGTGATCATCGCACACTCGGCCGCGGTGCTGGAATCCATCCAGATTGGCGAGGTAGGACGAGAGAAGATGTCCTGGATCTGACCAACCAATGAGACCGATGGGTCGAGGGCTGCCAGCCGGGTAACCGCATCGGCGTTGAGGTAGACGCTTCCGTGCTGCTGGCCCGAGCCCGCGATGGCCTGCAGCTCGCCGATCGGAAAGTTCCCTTTGCGGGAAAGATCCTCGAAAAGCCTGTCGAGAGCCTCCGCCCACATCAGCGGATTGGAGTGCGCCACCAGGGGATCGGAGTTCGCAAGCACCCCGTTGCGGCAGCCGTAGGAAACCAGTTCCTCGTCAAAGCGGATGGAGCGCTGCTCCAGGACCTTCCTGCTCTGACCATCGACCTCGATGACCACCGCCGTCAGGCTCTGGGTGCTCGAGTCCAGACCCATATAGATTGCCATGCCGCCGCCTCCGCTGGAAAACAATGCTGAGATTAGATTCTATACCGGGCGGAGAGACACTCCCTCTGTCCCGAGAATGACAATTCTCGACAATCCATGAACGTAGCCGCTCCTTACCCGTGAACCTCTCCCCGGGCTCCATCCCATCCATACCCGGAGAGAACTTCCCTGTTGAGCTCCAGGAACTCACCGGCCCAGCGATAATGCCGCAAGAGCTCTTCGCGGGGCGCTCCCAGTATTACCGTTGATGCGAACATCGCCTCCACGCTGGCGAGACCGCCAGCGGGATCCTCGAAGAGCTTCGAGTGCCTGGGATAGGCCGTCCTGAAATCCCCGGGAAGAGAGCGCCTCTGGATGCCGGCGGAGACCTCGAAACACAGCCTGCGCACCAACGGGGCAAGGCGCACCCAGGTCGCATCGAGAAGAAGAAGACGGCCTCCGCCGCTGAGATGCAAGGCGTCCTCCGCGGCGAGCACAGGGGCATCCACCTCCAGGAGGATGCCGGCGGGCACCTCCACGAGCTCCTCCCCCACAATAGGGATGCCCAGACGCAGAAGCTCGAGCCCCTCCAGATCGGCGAGCGGCTGGACGGTACACTTGCGGCGGTTCTCCTTGTAATCCTGGATCACAAAGAAATCAACCCGCCCCCCGAGAGACGAGCGGTCAACATCGACGGCGGCGAGACGGTTCTCTCCGGTCGTCTTCGAATCATCACCTTGAAAAGACATTGTTCCTTGCTTCCGGGCCCGGGCCTCGTCCTCAGGTTCGCGCAGCGATGAGCCTGTCGAGCTCTTCCCGCAGCCGATCGAGTACCTCGTCGTAGGTATAGGAACCGAGGGGTTCGGACTTTTTCTTGAGGTTTACCGTACGCGGACCGCACCAGAGACCCAGGTCGGCGTCATCGGTCTCGCCCGGGCCGTTCACGCGGCACCCCATAACGGCGATGGTCAGGTTATGCTCCTCCGCATAGACCGACATCTCCTTGACCTGTTCGGCAAGATCGATGAAGGCCATATTCTCCACCCGCGAACAGCTTGGACAGGCGATGATATTCAGGCCTTCCCCCCAATGCTCCGGAACCGCGCGTATCCTTCCTGCCCGGATATCCCTGATGATCCTGTGCCCGGCCTCGACCTCTTCACCCTTGCGATCATTGGGAAGTGTCAGGGAGACCCTGATCGTGTCCCCGATGCCGACGGTGATGAGCTGGTCGAAGGCGATGCGGGTCTTGATGATCCCGTCGGGAGGCAGGCCCGCCTCGGTCACCCCCAGGTGCAAGGGAACGTCGGGGCGCTCACCGGCAAAGAGACGGTTGGCCCGTACGACCTTCCCGGGATCGGAATCCTTCAGCGAAACGACATAGCGGGTAAAGCCGAACTCGTCGAGGTAGGCGCAATGATCCACCGCGCAGCGAACCATGGCCTCGATCCCGTCCTCGGGGTATTTTTCCGCATAGAGCGGGTCGACCGATCCGCAATTAACCCCCACCCGCAACGCACAATCATTCTCAGCCGCAACAGCCGCGATGAACTCCACCTTCTCTCTCACCGGCTTGTTCTTTTCCACATGGTAGAGATGGCCAGGATTGTAGCGCACCTTCTCGACATTCGGCGCGACCTCGGTAACGAGGCGGTAGTTCTCCTGCAGGTCGACGACCAGGTTGGCATCGGTCCCCTTGCGAATCTCCGCAAGCGCCCGGGCGTCTTTATTGTTGTCACACGCAACTCGTATAATATCCGCGCCCGCGCTCAACATATCCGCGATCTGGGAAAGGGTCTCATCGATCTCCTGCGTATGAGTCGCGGTCATGGTCTGCACGGGAATATCGTGCTCCTGTCCGATCAGGACCGAGCCCACCCGCACGGAACGAGTTGGATTACGCTGGATATCTTTAGCCATAATGCTTTCCCGTCTTTGCCCTGGAGTTCCAGGGCGGGCCTGGAGAAGAAGCTCCCCGGGGCGCAAAAGAGAATCATTGTATTCAGCCTGCGGACACCGGTCAACGAATCCAACCCCGCCGAGCCGTCTTGAATCCAGCCTCCCGCTCGATCTTACCGGCACCTTTCTCTATGCTTTCCTTTCTATGATCCATCGCGCACCAATACCGAAGACCTTTCCGCTCCTGGCGCTCTGGCTTCTCTCGCAAACCACCGGAACGACCGTGGCCCAGGAGCCCGTGGACGTGATCATCGGCGCCGTGGAATTTCCGGGAAGAAGCTGGGTTCCCCACCAGAAGCTTCTCGAGGCCAGCGGCCTGGAGCCCGGCGAAAGATGGACCCCCGAGGCCGGACAACGGGCGGTAGAAGGCCTCTTGAAGCTGGAGTTCATCGAGAGCGTCGAGCCGCCGACCGTTGCCACCGTGCCCGGCAAGCCGCCGATCATCCGGATCCGTGTACAGGAGGTCCCGGTCCTGGCCAAAATTGAGATCACCGGCAGCTCAGCCCTTTCAAGGCGTTCCCTGAGAGAGGCCCTCAAACGCGCGGTGGGCTCGGCCTTCAGAAAAGAGGACCTCGAGCTTTCCCGGGAGATCATCGAGCACACCTACCAGGAGGATGGTTTCCTCTTCGCCCAGGTGGATGCAGAGCTCGAGACCCTCGCCCCGGGCCGGGTCAGGCTCCACCTCGTCGTCAACGAGGGACTGCGGGCGAGCATACGGGATGTGATCACCATCGGAAATTCAGAGCTGACGAGGAATGAGCTGATCGAAATCAGCGGGCTGCGACCCGAGCGCCTCTTCGGAGCGGTGGAGAGAGGATATTTCATTCCTCACCGCCTCGGCGAATCTCTCGAGAAACTCAGGATCTACTATCGCTCCAGGGGGAACCTTGATGTGAGGGTCGGCCTGGATGAAATCACCATCAACCCCTCCCTGCGTGATGTCACGATCACCCTCGAGATCCACGAGGGCCCCCGCTACCGCCTGCAGGAGATTCGCCTCGAGGGCAACCAGGTCTTCGGAGATGACATCCTCCTGGGAGCCCTCTCCTTCGAAGCCGGTGGCTTCTATTCCGGCGCCCGGGTCGGGGAGCTCCAGCGAACCCTGGTGAGAATCTACCAGGAACGCTCCGACCGCATCCCCCGGGTGGCCGTCCGGCTCCTCTATACCGGGGAGCGGGACCTCACCGCGGTCTTCACGATCGATGAGCGCGAACACCTATTTGTCGACAAGATCGAGATCCGCGGCAATACCAGGACACTCGACCGGGTCATCCGCAGGCACTCACGGCTCGTCAGCGGAGATCCTCTCAGCCTCATCTCCATGGATGAGACGATGGACCGCCTGTTGGCAACCGGGCATTTCAGCGATGTCTCTTTCAGCATGAGCGACTCGGAAATACCCGGGAGCAGGAACCTGCAGATCAACGTGGAGGAAAGAGAGGCCGTCGGGCGCTGGGATCTCGGAGGAGGGGCATCGAGCGGGGAGGGAGAGGTCGGATACTTCCGCCTGGAGCATACAAACTTCGATCTCTTCGCACTTCCGCACAGCCTTACCGACTGGTCGAACGCCTTCGTCGGCGGAGGGCAGTCGATCTACACCGAGATCATTCCCGGAAACGTAGAGAGCCAGTACACTTTCGGTTTTCACGAACCCTACCTCTTCTCCAGCGATATGTCGTTCACCTTGCGCGCCGGCTCGCAATTGTTCTATCGCGCGCCCTACGAGGAAAGCAGAGTTAAGATCGAACCGGAGCTCCGCCGGTACCTCGACGACGATCACCACCTCTCACTCGCCCTCGCCTGGCACATTGATGATGTCGGCATCGATGGTCTCAGCGCTTCGACTCCGCCGACCATCGTGGCGGACTCCGGCGGCGCCCTGCTCAGCTATCCACGGCTCTCGCTTCGCTACGCCGATCTCGAGAACAACACCTATGGCGGGCCGCGGGGACTGTTGGCCGAGCTGAAGATCGATGTGGGAGACTCTCCAACCGGCTCCGATCTTGGATTTGTCCGAGGCAACGCCTCGGCCGATTACTACAGGCCTCTCTTCGATCGCTACGCCGACCTGCGCCATCTCCTGCACGTCGGAGTCGAGGCCGGCTGGATAGGGGCTGCCTCGGGAGAGGTGCCGTTCTACGAAAACTACTTCCTCGGCGGGCCGCATAGCTTTCGCGGTTTTGAATACCGGGCGGTCGGACCCCATGAACAGGGAGAGCCGCTCGGCGGAGGAGCCCTGCTCAGGGGAACCGTCGAGTATTCCGCCCCCCTGTTCTTCCGTGAGCTGCGGGGACTCGTCCTCTTTGACTGGGGCCTTCTCGAAGATGAACTCGGCGACTTTTCATCCGGCCGGCTGCGGACCGCGGCCGGCGGGGGATTCCAATTTCGTTTCCCCTTACTCGGACAGGTCGTACCAGTCAATCTCTACTGGGTGAAGGCGCTCTCGAAACAGGCCTTGGACCAACCCGAGATCTTCTCCTTCTCCATCGGCTATGCATTCTGAGCCGGATCCCTGCCTCCTCGATACTTGCAAGCACAGGACACAGGGCCCCTAATGCCATCCATGACCCGTCAGACGGCGAATCTCATTCTCTACCGGCAGCGAGCCGGGCTGGAAGTCTTCCTCGTTACCCGGTCAATCGAGCTGAACTTCCTCGGCGGCTACCTCGCCTTTGCCGGGGGCAAGGTCGAACCGGGCGACGAGAGCATCCCCCTGGCCGACGGGCTCGACACCGAGACCCCGGAGCTGCTCGGCTGCGCCGTACGGGAACTCTTCGAGGAGACCGGCATCCTGGCCCTGCGCGGCGCGACGACAGCCGGGGACGATCTGAAAAAACTCCGCCTGAGGCTTCCTGGCGACGCCGGCGCCGAGAGATTCTTCTCCGCGATGCGGGAGAGCGGCGCCCGGCTCGAGCCCGGTACATTCCAGGAGGCCATCCGCCTGGTAACCCCGCGGTTCTCAAAACGGCGGTACTCGAGCACCTTCTTCCTCCTGGAGACCGGCGACGAGCCCGAGATACTCCCCGGAGAATTGGCCGCTGGCGGCTGGTGGGCGCCCTCCGATGCTCTCGAGAAGTGGCGACTCGGAGAGTTGCTCCTCGCCCCTCCCGTGATCGTCATCCTGCGCCAGCTCGAGAACGGCATCGGTCCCGGGACCCTCGAATCCCTGCGCTCGAGCCCTGAGACCTTTGAAGGATCGGGGCTCGCCATTCCCTGGGGGCCGGGAATCGAGTTGCTCCCCTTCCACTGTCCGCCGCTGCCGGTGACTCTGCCCTCGAGCACATTCCTCGCCGGAGCACGCCGTTTCGTGATCATCGATCCGGCTCCAACAGGAAAGAAAGAGCAGGAACACCTCCTGGCTGCCATCGAGAACCGTATCGCCGGGGGTGACCGGCCCGAGGCGATCGTCCTCAGCCACCATCACATCGATCACGTCGGGGCGGTCAATGCCGTACAGGAGCGCTGGAGCCTGCCCTGCTGGGGACACCGGCGAACCGCCGAGCTGCTGGAGAGATCCTTTGATCGGGAGCTCGACGAGGGCGACCTCATCGACCTGGGAGACAGCCCGGCCGGAGCCGCTGGCTGGAAGCTTCGCTGCCTCTTCACCCCCGGACATACCGAAGGCCATCTCGCGTTCTTCGATGAGCGCCACCGGGCCCTCCTCGCCGGCGACCTTGTCTCCACCCTGGTGAGCATGTATGTGGGCACGCCCGGTGGCCACCTCGAAACCTACTTCCGCTCACTGGAAAAGATCCGCTCCCTCGACATCCGGCTGCTCTATCCATCGCACGGCATGCCCACCCTCGATGCCCGGGGTCTCATCGACCGGACCATCGAGCACCGGCAAAAACGCATCGGGCAGGTCCTCCGCAAGTTGGAGAAAGGTTTTCATTCAGTCGAAGAGATCGCCGGCGAGGTCTACCGGGATAAAGCGGACTCCCGGCTCAGGCCTCTCTATGAGCGCACCACGCGGGCCGCGCTCGAGTATCTTGTCGAGCACGAACAGGCCGGGAAGGTTGCGGAAGACCTCTACGAGACCGGCTGAGGAGAATCCTCGCCACCTGTGGCAGTCTCCAGGGAATTGAAGCTGAGCCATGTCGCCAATGCGATCAAGGCCACCTTGACGAGCTCCAGGGCCGTGTAGATACCGTGCAATCGATTGAAGCTTTCCAGCGCCGCGGGCGGCGGCTCGCGCGGAACAAAATCAAGAGAGCGCCCGAGCGTGGTAATCTCCGGCGCCAGCCAGAAGGTGAGGGCCAGGACAATCAGCCCCGCCCCACAGAGGCCCAGGAGAGCTCCTCGTGGACCCGAGCGCAAAGCGAAAACCAGGGCGCAGACCGCGAGGACCAGCTGCCCCACGTTCCAGCCGGCGAAATACTGCCTGTTCAGCTCACCGGTTACGACCCAGGCCACGCTGACCTTCTTCGCCGCATCCTGGCCGGGGGCGAAACCCGCCTCGCCGGCCAGCCTGTTATTTTCCACCACTGCGCGCTCGACGCCGGGAAAGGAAGAACCGACCACCCAGAGCAGCAGGATGCTCGACCCCAGCCAAACGCCGAGGACGAAGACCAGGGCCGTTGTTTTCTTTGCCTCCATCAAAAACGCTCCCGCCTCCGGAACTCCTAATCTCCCGAACCGTCCTCATTGGCCGCGCCCGCCCGCGGCGCCACGGTCGCCGAGTCCGGAAGCAGATGCCCCATCTTGTCCCGCTTGGTACGCATATAGGCCTCGCTGTGCTCATTGGCCGGAGCGATGATCGCCTCCTGGCCGACAACCTCGAGGTTGTAGCCATAGTAGATGAAGGCATCCTGCTTCTTGGGGTTGTTGGTCAGCAGGCGGACCTTCCTGAGCCCCAGGTCCTTGAGAATCTGGATCCCGACTCCGTAATCGCGCATGTCGGCCCTGTAGCCAAGCGCCAGGTTGGCCTCCACCGTGTCAAGCCCTTCATCCTGCAGCGCGTAGGCCTTGAGCTTTTCCAGGAGGCCGATGCCCCTTCCCTCCTGGGGCAGATAGACCACGGCGCCGACCCCCTCCTCGGCGATCCTGGCAAGGGCGCCGCGCAGCTGGCCGCCGCAGTCGCAGCGCAGAGAATCGAGCACCTCGCCGGTAAAGCACGATGAATGAACGCGCACCAGCGGCGCCTCCACGCTGTGAAGATCGCCCTTGAGAATGACGATCGGCTCGCTGGAATCGAAATGAACCTTGTAGCCGTAGATCTTCAGGTCTCCGAAATCCTCGGTAGGAAGATCGGTCTCCACCACCCGGTCCACCAGGGTCTCGGTACGTCGCCGGTAACGAATCAACTCTTCAATGGTGACGATCGGGGTGCCGCTCTCCTCGGCAATCTCGAAGAGACGATCGCCGCGGGCCATCTGGCCGTCCTCGTCAAGGATCTCGATCAGAGCGCCGACAGGAGTGAGCCCGGCCAGCCTGACCAGGTCGACAGCCGCCTCGGTATGCCCGGCGCGATGCAGGACACCGCCCTCGTGCGCGACCAGGGGATAGACGTGGCCGGGACGGGCGAGAGCGCCGGGCTCCGTATCCTCCGCGACAAGGGCCTGGATCGTCTCACAACGCTCCGCCGCCGAGACCCCGGACTCGAGGGTCGCGAGATCGACGCTGACGGTAAAATTCGTATGATGCAGGGCGGAATTCGAATGCGAAGCGGGCTCGAGCTGCAGGGCTTCCGCCCTGTCCGGCTGCATCGGAACGCAGAGCACTCCGCGGCCGGAGCGCAGCATGAAATTGACCATCTCCGGGGTGATCTTTTCGGCGGCGCAGATAAAATCGCCCTCGTTTTCACGGGCCTCGTCATCGACGACGATAACCATCCCGCCGGCGGCGATCGTTTCGATGGCCCGCTCTATCGTTGCAAAACTTTTTTCAGACAAGGGTCTCTCCAGTGGATCTTACCTCGTATCGAACTCTCAGCATAACCTGCCACGCCGAACCTTCAAGCCGCAGAAAGGCGCCTATTGTAGCTCCCGGGCTGAAAGAAACCCGATTATTTCGCACCTGAACCGTCGCGGCGGAAGAAAAGAGCGCGCTGGGAACTCTCCTGGTGGCGCTCCGATGCGGAGCGGAGAAAAACTTCCCGGAACAGGGTAAAATCCCGGCTGCGGCGCCTCCTTCCCCGGCGGATTCCCGCTCCCCCTACAGATGGTAGCTGTTCATGTTAAATCACCTGCTGAAATCCCTGGCTGCGCTGGTCGTGCTGCACCCCCAGCTGACCATCGGAGTCTACCTGGCGCTGGCCGCAGCCGCCGTCCCGGTCGCCATGAAGATCGACTTCAGGACCGATCAGAACGACCTGGTCGCCGCCGACCTGGAGTACAACCGCAGGTACCTGGATTTCCTCGAAGAGTTTGGGGACCTCGAGTTTCTCTACGTGGTGATCGAGGTCGGCGACGACGAGCGGGCCGCCCTGGCCGCGGCCCGGGACGCCAAGGAACGTGTCGAGAGCCTCGAGGAGCATGTCGACTGGGCACTGCATCGCGTACCGGCGGAGGCCCTGCGCTACGGCATCCTCCACCGCGATGAAGAGGATCTGAAAACCCTGGGAGAGGCCCTGGCCGCCAACAGCGAGCTGCTCGGGATCCTCGGCAAAACAGACCGGCTGGAAGGTCTCTTCGCATTCTTCGCCAGGCTGCTCGATCCCGGGGATATCAGCAAGCGCTTCGAGAGCGGCAGCGGGAAAAATGAGAGCTTCACCGCGGCCGCCGGCGCCCTGTCGCTGATGGAGCATTCGCTGAAGACCACGCTCGACACCCTGGAAGGACGCCAGGCCGCCAGCCTGGCCCGCCTGCTTGAAGAGGAACAGGGAGGCTCGCTGCGCGAGCGAGGCTACCTGGCCACGGAGAATGGAAAGTTTCTCCTCGTCGAGATCATGCCGAAGAAGAACACCAGCACTCTCGAGCTCATCCGGGAGCCCCTCATCGAGATCCGCAGAGAGCTCGCCGAGGTGCGCCGCTCCCACCCCGGGGTTCAGCTCGGCCTGACAGGGAGACCGGTCCTGCAGGCCGATGAGATGATGACCACCGACAAGGACATGAAGCGGGCGACCCTGGCGGCGCTCATAGGAGTGTTCGCCCTCTTCGTCATCTTCTTTCGCCGCCTTGGAAGGCCCTTCCTCTGCATCCTGACCCTCTCGGTGGCAATCCTCCTGACCTTCGCCCTGGCGACCCTGGCCATCGGCCACCTCACCCTGCTCTCCATCGTCTTCGCCGCCATGCTCGTCGGGCTGGGCATCGACTTCGGAATCCATTTCACGGCCCGCTACCAGGAAGAGCTCGAACGACAGGAATCGGTTGAAGACTCCGTCCGCAGGACCATCGAGACGACCGGGCTGGCGATCGTCGTAGGCGGTGTCACGACGGCGGCGGCCTTCTACATGACCCTCTTTGTCGATTTCAAGGGGCTCAGAGAGCTCGGCCTCATCGCCGGCAGCGGCGTCCTTGTCTGCCTCTTCAGCATGATCACCCTCCTTCCAGCCCTCATCGTGCTCTTCGACTCCAGGGCGGGGAAGACCGCCCACGCCGGCGCGATCAGGGTGCCCCTGCTCGAGTTCCCGGCCGATCGGCCCATACCGGTTCTCGTCATCGCCGCCATCGTCACGACCAGCGGAGCCTTCTTCCTCGAGGGCCTCCCCTACAATCCCAACCTGCTCGATCTGCAGGCGCAGAACCTCGATTCAGTCAGGTACGAACGCAAGCTGATCGAAAACTCGACCTTCTCCACCTGGTACGCTGCCTTCATAGCGCACGATCTCGATGAGGTCCGCGACAGGCTCAATCGCCTCGAGGCCATCGACAAGGAGGTTGTCTCCAGGACCGAGAGTGTCCTTGATTACATCCCCGGAAAACAGGCCGCGAAGCTCGCGCGGCTCGAGCCGGCCCGGGAATCCCTGGCGGCAATTGTGCTCCCGGCCGCCATCCGGGATGTTGAGGTGGCAAGCCTGGCCACCTCGGTGGAGCAGCTGCAGGGCAATCTGTTCGATCTTGCCGACACCATCTCGCAATCAGACGAAGAAGCCGCCCGGCAATTCGCGGGACGGCTCCTGGCGGCAGCCGATCTCAGCGGCAAGGTCGTCGACCGCCTCCGGAAATTTCCCGAGAGCAGGCTGGCCGGCCTCGGAGCCTTCCAGGAAAGCTGGATCGACGAGGTGAACGGGCTGCTGGGCTCCCTGCAATCAGCGCTGCTTGAGAAAGCCCCCATCACCGCCGGCAACCTGCCGGAGATCCTGAGAAACCGCCTTGTCTCCCGCGATGGAGAAAAGTTCATCGTCTACGCCTATGCCAACGGAGACCTATGGCAGGAGGATTCGATGGAGGACTTCATCCGTGAAACGCGCCGGGTCGATCGGAAGGTGACAGGTGCTCCCGTACAGGTCTACGAATCAGCCGGCCGTATGCGAGCGGGTTTCGAAAAGGCCACCCTCTATTCCTTTGGCGTCGTGCTGCTGTTCCTGCTCATCGAGCTGCGCAGCCTGCGCCTGGCCCTGCTGGCTATGGTGCCGCTTTCCATGGGTCTGCTCTGGCTGCTGGAGGCGTTACCCCTGCTGGGTATCGACTTCAACCTCGCCAACTTCTTCGCCCTGCCGATCCTGATCGGCTGCGGGGTGGATGGAGGTGTTCACATGGTCCATCGATTCCGCGAGTCAGGCTCAGCCGTCTCGGTCGGAAAAACAACCGCGGCGGCCGTTACCCTCTCCTTCCTGACGACAATGATCGGCTTCGGAGCGATGGCGACCGCGAACCATCAAGGTGTCGCGAGCCTTGGCCTGATGATGATCAGCGGGCTGTTTTGCGTCCTCACAGCGACGGTCATCCTGTTGCCCGCCCTCTTGAAGCTGCTGGAGAAGAAGCAAACGGCCATCCCCCCCCGCTCGTAAAATTTGCGAGGCTATACCGAACATGCTTGAATAACAGCCCAATCCAGCATTCAGAGAGTTACAGGCATGATCAAGCTATGCTGTTTTTTCCTCGTTACTTTTTTTTCCCCCTTCTGTGGAGAAAAATGCGGGGCGGCAGATGAGGCCCCCGGCCTGGTCATTATCCAACCCGGACGACCCGGCTCGCCGAAAACAGCGGAGGGCTTCCTCTCCCGGCTGGGTGATTACCTCGCCAGGAGTACAAAACTCCCCAAACCCTCTCTCAGCTACCAGAACAAGCCTGCGGACGCCCTCTCCATGCTTGAAAGAACGCTACCCGACCTGGGAATCGTCAGCCTGGGGTTTTATCTCGAATACCGCGAACGCTTCGGGCTCAAGCCCGTCCTGGAAGCGTATCCCCTGAAAAAATATGTGCTTGTGGCGTCCGAGGGCAACCTCAAGACCGCCGCCGATCTCGATGGAAAGCCGGTTATGGGCGGCCCTCTCTACGAACTGAACTTCGTGCGCCGAATTCTCTTCCCCCCGGGCGAAAAAACAGCCGGAGCGCTGCCGGGCTGGAAAGGATCCGATGCCTGGCTCCCCAGGCCCACAACAAAGGTATCTGCGGCTCTTTACCAGCTCGGAAAAGGCCGGGTCGAGGCTGTTGTGCTGCATGAGAGCCAGTACAAATCGATGAAAACTCTAGGGCGGCTGAAAAAAGTGGAGAAAGTGATGGAATCGTCCTATTATCCCCCTGCTGTCATAGTGGCTTTCAGAGGAGCACTTAAATCGGCAGAGGCTGTCAGTGAAGAGCAGCGCCTGCTGATAAACGCTATGGAAAAGATCTCAACGGTCAAAGATGCCGGCGAGATCGTCCAGCAGATGGGCTGTAAAGGATTCCGAAAAATCCGGCCCGGATGGATGGGTGAAATCGAAAAGAAGTACCATTTTGAAAGAGGAGAGAAGAATGAGAAAAAATAGTGCCGAATTCCTGGCCCTTGCCGCGATCTCAACGGCCCTGGTCTTCCTCGTGGGTGGCTGCGCTTCCTACGAAGCCATACACGTCTCGGGAACAGAGCCGGAGGTGAGACTGAATGAAGCCGAGCTGCCGGCTGGGGTTCTTAAAGAGAGAATTACCGAGATCGATACCAGCTATGCGGAACCTCGAACGATTTACAGGGTCTCCCATTCCCTGGGCACATCGAAAGATTCGGTATCACCCGGAAACAACTACCAGTCACTCTGGCGCGGCGTCCGGGCCTGCTCCTGGCTCGCTCTGAACCACCAGGATCCCCGGGAAAAGAAAAAATACGCCCTGGAGGGCATCTACCTCGGACGCAAGGCGAGGCAGAAAACTTCCGTGCAGGCGGAAGCCTACTATTATTCCGCTATCTGTCTCGGCGCCTTGCTGGATGTGTTAAAGGAGCCCAACGTGGAGCGCCTGCAGGAAATGAAGTATTGCCTCGAGGTGGCGCACGAGCTTGATGGAACCTGCGATTATGGCGGGCCGGCCAGGGTGCTTGGAACCCTCATCGTCGAGACCTCCGATTACGCATTCGCGGGGTTCGCGGTCGGCACCCTGGAAGAAGGCATCGCCACTCTCGAGGCGGCCTGCGGCAAGGCGCCCAAGTTCGCGGAGAACTGGCTCCTGCTGGCCAGGGCCCTGGCCGATGCAGGCGAATACCAGAGGGCCCTTGCGGCCATCGACAAGACCTTCGCCTGCGAGATACCGGCCGACTACAGTGTCGAGCACAAGAACTGGCTCATCCAGGGCCAGAACCTGAAAGCCGACATCGCGATCAAGATCGACGACAGCGTCCCGGCGACCGCCTTCGAACCCAAGTAACTCCGCCACCTCCGGAAGCGCGGCTGACCGGGGGACCGGTATGTTCGCCGTTTCCTACCCCAGCTCGCCGCCGACAACTCGAACCTCCTCGTAGACCTCCCGAGCCGCGGCCTGCAGTCCGGCAAGATCGTGGCGGTCATCGAACACACCGCGATAGCGCCCCCGGAGGCCGGCGAGAAGCTTGAGATCACCGCGAACACGCAGCGCTCTCGTTACCAGGAAAACCATCACGACAGCGAGAGCTCCCATGCTCCCGGCCATCGTATAGAGCGCTCCCTCGGACTGGCCATGCGCGGCCACAGCGACACCCCCGAGTATGCCGAGGATGACGCCAGCCAGCCCGCAAAACCGCGCCTGTCGACCCAGAGCCAACCGGATACCAGCCAGGATCCGACGCTCCAGGACCTCAAGACCGGCCTCGAACCTTATCCGCAGCGCCTCGGGTTCATCCGTCATGGAAAGGTCAAGCCCCTCCCCTCCCAGCAGACGCTCCAGCTCAGGCGCGTTGAAGACTTCACGCACCGCGGGAGTGCGCAGCAGCTGGAGCTCCATCGGTTCAAGGGCGGCCTCAGACATCTTCAGCCCCTTCTTCCATGGACCGCAGCAGCCCTCTCACAAACGCGGCGAGACTGCCGGCGGCCCGGGCACTCCGGCTCCTGAGAGAAAAAAACCTGGTAAAGGACCAGGGACGGCGCAACAGCAGGCCGGCGAGCCCCATGGGGCGCGGCTGCCCATCCGGGCCCGGAATCTTTTCGAGACCCAGCGGCAGATCCAGAGCCACCTCGTCGAAAACCGCTCGTGCCACGATGCAGGAGACCCCCCTGTCGAGGACCGCCGCGAGAATCTCGAAGGACTCCATATCGACACCATCGGCCCCATATCGTGACCCCAGGTCACGCTTCCCCTTCGCGGAACTCACCACGGCCGGCACGCTCAGCAGACAGCCCCTCCGCACATTGCCCCGGGGAATCGAGACGTCATCGGCCGCGGCCAAAAGGACCTCATCGGCAGAGAGCTGCCGGGGCTCCTGTCCATTGGAGGCGGCCTCGACCACCCTCTCAGCGATGATGACGTCTCCGTTTTGCAGCGTACCAATGAGCCCTCCACCAAAGCCCACGGCGAAAAGAAGATCCGGTCTCCTTTCAGCCAGGAGAAGCTCCACCCGCCGCCGGGCCTTGTCGGCGCCGATCCCCGTAAGCGCGAGGTGAACCTCGGCGCCCTCAAGCGTGCCACGCAGGTACCCCTCTCCTGCAAGAGGTTCCACATCAGCGAGTTCCCTCTCCAGAGCCGACAGCTCCTGGCGAACAGCCGCGATCACGAGCACTCTTTTCATTCTTGCGACTCAGTCTCGATGCACTGGAAAAGGCTCGAGCGCCTCCCGCGTCCCGCGCAAGGCCGCAGCGGCCTCTAATCCACCAGCCTCTCCCCCCGGGAGCGCGTTCCTGTACATCCCCAGGGCAAAGAGCGGAAAGTAGAGACTGTACATATGGTATTTGAGGTAGAAGACCCGCGGAAAACCCGTGCCTGTCCAGCATCTCTCTGTCCAATTACCATCGGCATCCTGGCTGTCGATAAGAAACCGGATCCCTCTCTCCACCGCCGTGGACTCCAGCTCGCCGGCGGCGATAAGTCCCATCAGGGCCCAGGCTGTCTGGGACGCGGTCGTCTCTCCCTTCCCGCCAAGGGAGGGGTCGGTGTAGGACTCACAACTCTCGCCCCAGCCGCCATCTTCATTCTGGTGCTCCTTGAGAAAAGCAACGGCGCGCCGGATATATTTTTCATCCGGGCTGATGCCGATCGCCATGAGCCCCTTCAGGGCCTGCCAGGTCCCATAGATGTAGTTGACTCCCCAGCGCCCGTACCATGATCCGTTCTCCTCCTGGCTATCCTCCAGGTACTGCACACCCCGCTGGACCACCTCCTGGATTTTCGGATCCGCCAGGTATCCGGGGGTGCTCCCCAGCATCTCGAGCACGCGACCGGTGATGTCGGCGCAGGCGGGATCCAGCATCGCGTTGTGATCAGCGTAGGGGATCTCGTTGAGAATCTTACGTTCGACATCGGCATCAAAAGCGGCCCAGCCTCCATTGGAACACTGAAGACTCAGGACCCAGCCGATTCCGCGCTCAACGGCCTGTCGCAGCCCCTTGACCGCGCCAGGCGCGACACGATTCAGGGCCATCACGACAGCGGCGGTATCATCAATATCCGGATAGAATTCGTTCCTGAACTGGAAAGGCCAGCCGCTGACCTCCGCGTTGCGTACGCGCTTCTGCCAGTCGCCGGGCCGCCTCACCTCCTTCGACAGGAGCCAGCGGCCGGCCGCGGTCATCTCATCGAGATCGCCGGCGACCCCGGCCTCGCCAAGGGAGTTGAGCGCCAACGCCGTATCCCAGACAGGCGAGAGACAGGGCTGGAGGTGGGTTTCTCCGCCCTCTTCAACCTCGAGATCCTCGAGTTTTTCAATACCCTCGAGCACCAGGGGATGATCGACCTCATAACCCAGGCAGCGAAGCGCCAGAACAGAATTGATCATCGAAGGAAAAATCGCCCCCAGGCCATCGGAATCTTCCAGCCGGGTGACCATCCATTCTTCCGCCTTCTTTACAGCGAGATTTCGCAGCGGCTTGACCCGGGCTTTCTCGAGCTTCTTGAGCACCAGGTCGATCGTTATGAAAATATTACGCCAGCTGAAAATGGACTCGGTGTACCTGCGGAGGCCGCCATTTGCCTTCCCATCGCCCTTGGAGACGGGCCCGGGGATTCCCCCGGCCTCGCCGTCATCCCCCGCACCGACGCCCTCGGCACCACGATCAGCTTCGGGTGACCTGAAGAGTTCGCTGATCGTGAGCCCATTGGGGTTCGAGAAACCCAGCCACTTGGCGTAGAGAATGGAGAGGGGAATCAGGATGGCCCGCGACCAATAGGAGATCTCGTAAATGTTGATGTAAAAGAAACGGGGCAGAAGGACCACCTCGGGAGGAATAGCAGGGACATCCTCCCACGGCTGAAGATTCAGCATGGCGAGGTAGATCTTGGTGTAGCTGTTAACCTTGCCGACGCCTCCGAGTTCTTCCACCGCCCGACGGGCGCTGGCCATGACAGGGTCATCCTCTCCATAGCCGGCGATCTTCAAAGCTACGTAGGCTTTCACCGTGGCGCTAATCTCCCCGGGCCCCCCCTCGTAGATATTCCAGCTTCCATCATCGAGCTGCTGGCGGGCGATGTAGGCGGCCAGCCTGGCGATCTTGTCATGGCGGCTCTGCCTGTCGAAGAGATAGAGGAAGAGGATGTAGTCTGATTCGATGGTCGAATCCGCCTCCAGCTCACCACACCAGAAACCGCTGCCGGTCCGCTCCTCCCATTGGAATTGCCCGAAGAGACAGCCCCTGGATTGTTCGATGGCGAAATCAAGCCCTGACACCGAGTGTCCATTCACGGAGGTTGTATTGTCGGCTTGCCTATCCAAGATGCTCTGCCCTGATTGGCCCGGAAAAAACGATCACCCGCATCCGGCCCGGGTACTGCCGACCGGCCAGTATGAGGAATCGAGGCGAACGGTCGTTGTACCAAATGGAGCCGCCTGGGAGCAAGCTCTTTCAACCAGGCCTCGGGCGGGATGGAAACAGATAAACCATTCGAGTGTTAGCGTTTGCGCCCGGGCCCGAAGCTCTCGGGAGCCCGGCACAGACCAGCGGCGACGCCGGCCGAGCCAACCCTTCAATTTGACTACCATCATAAATTTTCATCGAATAGCATAGGAGCTTTCCGGGTGCTGACGCCCTCGCTGGAGAGCGGCAGCCGAGAGAGGGAAGCCGGTGAAAATCCGGCGTGGCCCCCGCCACTGTAAGCGGAGAACACCTCCTCCGGCGGCTCCAGAAGCCGCCTGGCCTCAAACAAGAGGCCGGAACCACTGACCCGGCGGCGGGCTGAAACGGTCCGCGCGCCTGGGGGTTGGGAAGGTTCGGTAAAGGTGGAAGGCTCCGTGAGCCAGGAAACCTGCCCGGGAAAATATCCTGGTCTTCGGGGTTGAAGACGCCAGGAGAGAAATTTCGTGGGGCTGTTTTCGAAACTCCAGGCTACCTGCTGAAACATGATTTTCCATCGTACCCGGAAAATGAAAGAAGAATGATCATGAAGCTGTGTCCAGTCCTGCTCCTGGTTTGCGCCGTAAGCCAGGGCGCCATTCTCAACGCACAGGCTTCCTATGAGTTGCGGGATGGCTATCGCGTTGACAATCTCTTCGACTACGATGCCTCCGCACCCCTCGAGATGCAGGTCGGCGGGCTCACCCTCTCCACCCGGAGAGAACCCATCGTCAGCGAGGGAGGTGAAATCCGGCTCCATTCTGAGCATGGCCTTGTCGTGCTCGCCTCCTTCCGACCCGGGGTTTTCGGTTCCTTTCTCGCCCTGGATCCCGATGGCGCCAGCGTCTGGTTCGGCGAGAGCTCGCAGCAGAACATCTACCGGGTCCCGCTGGACGCAAGCGGACCCATACTCAGCGACCGGATCGCCCTCAACTTCGATATGGCCTTCGCCCCTCACAACGCCCCCCCGGGGATTGCCGGCAGAGGCTTCATCTCCGGCCTGGGAACTTCACCGGAGAACTCCCTGTGGCTCCTCGACGACGATCCCGAGGGTGAGAATGATGAGATCATCTCGCACATCTCACCCTTCTCAGGACCGATCGCCTTTGACGAGGTCGGCAACCTCTACCTGGTGACCTCGGGACTGACCGACAGAAAAACGGGAGGCACATCGGAAAAACTTGTGCGCTTCAGCCCTGCCCAGCTCGCCGGAGCACTGGGTAATGGCGCCCTCGAGCTTTCCGATGGAGAGCTCCTCTGTACCGGGATGGGAGGCTATTACAACATCGCCTGGCTTGACGGAAAGCTCTACGGAACAAGCCTCGGCTTTCAAACCGGGATGGGCTCCATCGACGTCATCGCCCCGGCGATGGGCTTCACCCGGCGCCCCCTGGCCCGCCTGAGCCTCCACGGCACACCCGGCGGAAGTATGCTCTACCTTGCCGCCCGTGGAGGCCGCGAGGGTTTCGAGCCCGGCAGGGGGCATTACGGCGGGGTCCTGCTGGCAAGCTACGGCAACTACGTCGACGTCTCGGGAATCAGCAGGTTTACCCCAGAGCTGTACTTCCTCAGAGGCGACGTCAACGACGACGCCTCCGTCGACCTGAGCGACGCGGTCTCCGTCATCGCCTATCTCTTTCTCGACGGCGAAAATCCCCGCCTCGCGGAGGCTTCCGACATCAACGCCGATGGAGCCATCGACCTCGCCGACGCGGTCTATCTCCTGAATTTCCTCTACCGAGGAGGCCCCCGGCCTCCGGCTCCCTTTCCCAAAACCGGCGCCGCCCGGCGCTGACAGAAGGCTGCCAGGATCGGCAAGAACCAGCGGAGAAGGGGGAACGCAGGCCAGCTCGATTCTGTTATGATCAGGTCCCTCTGAACTTCTACACGGCAAAATACGATAGAGAGGCCCCTCAAAGTGGACAATTCAAAAACCTTCGACCTCGCGGCCATACAGGAATCCCTCCGGGAGTCCGGAATAGACGGCTGGCTCTTCTACGATTTCCGCGGCAGTGACCCGATCGCCCGCAATATCCTCTGCCTCGCCGAGGGCAAAATGGGCACGCGGAGATGGTTCTACTACGTTCCGGCCGAGGGGGAGCCCTGCAAGCTCGTACACGCCATCGAGACCGCCGCGCTCGATAATCTGCCGGGATCGAAAACAGTCTACCTGACCTGGCAGTCCCTCGATGCCGCACTGAGCGAGACGCTCTCCGGGGCAGCGAAGATCGCGATGAATTATTCTCCCGGCAACGAGGTGCCCTACGTTTCGAGGGTCGATGCCGGAACGGTCGAGGCCGTGCGGAATACGGGGGTCGATGTGGTTACCAGCGCGGACCTCATCCAGATATTTGAATCGGTCCTCAGCGCCGGGCAATTAGAAAGCCATCGCCGCGCGGGTGCGCATATCCGGGGCCTCGTAGACGAGGTCTTCGCTCTTGTGGGAGACACGCTGCGGGCAGGCAAAACGATCACAGAGCGGGATGTCTGCGATTACGCCAACGAGAGAATCCGGGGGGAAGGCTATGAAAATGACCACGACCCTATTGTCGGTGTCAACGAGAACGCCGCCGATCCCCACTTCGAGGTACCGGCTGAAAATTCCTCCGAGATCCGCCCGGGTGACCTGCTGCTCTTCGATGTCTGGGCAAAGGAAACGGAGCCCGGCTCGATCTACGCCGATATCACCTGGTGCGCCTTCATTGGAAGCGAGCCTCCGGAGGAAATGCTCACGGTATTCAACGTCGTTCGCGATTCCCGCAAAGCGGCCTGCACCCGGGCGCACGAGGCCTTCTCCAGCGGTGAAGAAATCCGCGGCTGTGACCTCGACCGCATTACCCGCGGCGTGATCACGGACGCCGGCTACGGCGAGTACTTCATCCACCGCACGGGGCACAATCTCCACGAGTTCATCCACGGCAATGGCGCGAACCTCGATGACCTCGAGACCCACGACACCCGGCGGCTGGTTCCCGGAACCCTCTTCACTGTTGAGCCGGGCATCTACCTCCCGGGACGCTTCGGCATCCGCAGCGAGGTCGACGTCTACCATACCGGACAGGGCGCCGAGGTGACCGGCCCCGAGCACCAGGAGGAGCTGGTCCGCATCGAGATCTGAAAACCGGCGATCGTGCCGGGAACCCTACTTCGGCGGAGCGAGAGCCGCGGCGACCTTCCTGTGCATCTCGGCGAGCGAAGAGTCGCGGGCTGCCCAATGGTCGGCCTGGGAGAGAAGATCCCTGTAGCAACGAAGGCGCCCCACCTCCGACACGGGAGGTTCAGCCTCGATCGCGACCAGGAGCGCCCTGATCTCGGCCAGGTCGAGGCGGCCCGGATTTTTCAGACTGGAGAGAGGCTCACCCCCCGGCGCATCGAGGATCCTGCCGAGCGGATCGCGGCCGGCGAAGGAGCGCTGGTACCAGCGATTGGCCGGATGCAGGGGGTCGTCATCGTATACAGTCGGTGCCGGCCAGCCCCGGCGCTCGAGGGGCCCGTAGTCTCCGGGTAGCTCAGGCGGTATCTCCCGGCAGCTTCCGATGCAGAGAAGCGCCAGCACAGCGGCCCCGGCAAGAGCGAAGAGCCGCAGGTATTTCTTTTGCGGGGCGCGCATCAGAACCCGTCCGGGAGATGACCCGTAAAAACTTTCAGCGCCTGCCAAAACACGAGCCCCGCGGCGAGCAGGTAGACGAGAATCGGCAGGACCTTGACGACCTTTTCCAGGCGGGCGAGAGCCGATTCCCGCAGCTCATTTCCCGATTCGATCAGGGCCCGGTCAAGCGTTCCGGAGACATCTCCCGAAGACAGCCGGGAGCGGAGATCATACGGGATCCCCTCGAGGCACTCGAGCCCCTCCGAAGCGCTGGCGCCGCCGCTGATGCGGGCGGCCATCTCGCCGAGCTGCTGCGAGAGTCCGCCCAGGCGCGCGGCCTCGCTCGCCAGCGGAAGTCCATCGGAAAAACCGAGCCCCGCCTGCAGGAGTCTGCCGAGGAGCTGCAGGGAGCCGGCGAGAGCGTATTCCCGAACCAGCCTTCCCACGAAGGGCAGCCTGAGAAGGAGCCCCTCGAACAGGGACCGGAGACTCGATCCTCCCGGAAAAAATTTATCTCGATAACGCCAGGCAAGGACAAGAGCCGCCAGCGGCCCGAAAACACATGCCTGGATCAGGAGGTATTCGCCCGTTCGCCCCTGGAAGACAAGATAGAGAAAGGGCAGCAGGGAGGCGAGACAGAAGATGACCAGGGGATAGGCGAGCCTCAGCATCAGGCGCCGACGCGCATCGTGAAGAACCTTCTCCTCCTCGATGATCTCGGCGAGCGTCTCACTGAGGCGCCCGGAGCTCTCCCCGGCATCGATGAGCGCCACATGGCCGGCCGGAACCGAGGCTTCCAGGCTGGCGAACGCCTCGGCAAGGGTGGCGCCGGCCCCGAGCTCCGAGCCGAGGGCATCCGCGAGCGCGGCCAGCCGTCCCTTGCCGTCTCTGCCCAGCCCCTCCACGGCATCGCGCAAGGGGATACCCGCCTTGAGGCGCGTCTCAATCCCCTTGAGGAGTTCGTGGTATGCGGAACTCAAGGGACCCAGCTACCGCTCACCAAACCAGTTGAACTCCGGCTGGGTCTCGATATCGCAGTCTCCCATCACCTTCGACTGGCACGACAGCCGAACCTTGTCCTCGTTGCCTATCTTGAACCAGCTCACAGCGATACGAATACGCTCAAGCAGCGTCTTGGGGGCGAGGTTCTCCATGCCCTTGGTGACGTGCACCCGGCACTCGCCGCATTGGCCGAAGCCGTGGCAATTAAAATAGCGTTTCATACCCGGGTAGAGCTGGATCTCGTTGGCGATGGCTACATTGCGCAGCTTCTCGCCCTCTTCGCATTCGACGGTCTTTTTTTCCCGGGTAAAGGTGATCTTAGGCATATCGCTGGGTCCACTGCTTCGAAATTCTCTGCCCGTCTCACAACGGCTGGTTGGATTTTAGGGGATACCGCCGGACGATGCAATCAGGCCTCCGGAGCTTCATCCTCCGAACCGCCAGGATCGTCCTTTCCGATTTCTTCACCATCGACCGCTTCCTTCCCGTCGCCGGAATATCCCGGCTCGAGCTCTCCACGCTTCAACATACCGGTATATTCATCGAGATCGCGGCCCACCTTACCGCTGAGAAGAAGCACTCCGAGGATATTGGGAAAAGCCATACCGAGAATCATCAGATCGCTGAAGTCGAGAATGTTGGTGGCCGTGATCACCGAGCCCAGGAAGGTAAAGACCAGGAAAATGATACGGTAAACCATTGAAGAACCGTCACCGAACATCCAGACCCAGCAGCGCTCGCCGTAATACGACCAGGAGATCATGGTCGAGAAGGCGAAGAGAAATACCGCTACCGCGAGAATCATCGGAAACCATTCGAGCTGGCTTCCGAAAGCGGCGGAGGTCAGCGCGCCGCCATTGTTGCTGGCGACAGTCTCCGCGTTAGCGGGATCGTTGTATGCGCCGGTGATAATAATAACCAGGGCCGTCATGGTGCAGACGACGACGGTATCTATGAACGGCTCGAGCAGGGCGACAACCCCCTCCTCTACCGGGTGCTTTACCTTGGCCGCCGAGTGGGCGATGGCCGCCGAGCCGATACCGGCCTCATTGGAAAATACCGCGCGCTTCAGCCCGATCACCAACACCCCCAGGAAGCCGCCATAGGTCGCATCCGCGGTAAAAGCGCTCTCGAAAATCAGAACAATCGCTCCGGGAATTGCCGGGATGTTCATGGCGAGAATCACGAGGCAGGCGACGACATAGATCCCGCACATCAACGGAACGATCTTCTCCGCGACCCTGGAGATGCTCCTGATGCCGCCGATGATCACCACGCCACCGAGCAAGGTCATGATCATCCCGTAAACCCAGGGATATTGATCGAGCAGGGGCACCACCGTCTTGATCATGCCGAGAGACTGCACGACCTGGAAGGTATTACCCCCTCCAAGTGAGCCGCCGATACAGAGTATGCAGAAGAATACCGCCAGGATCATCCCGAGCGGCTTAAGCCCAAGCTCCTTGAGCCCATTGGAGAGGTAATACATCGCCCCACCCATGATCTTCCCGTCACTTCGCACCTCTCGGTATTTCTGTCCGAGCGTACACTCGGTAAACTTGGCCGTCATGCCGAGCAGGCCGACAAGAACAATCCAGAAGGTGGCGCCGGGTCCTCCAGTTCCAATAGCGATGGCTACGCCGGCGATGTTGCCAAGGCCCACGGTCGCTGAGAGTGCCGTACTCAATGCCTGGAAGTGACTGACCTCGCCCTCGCTGTCAGGATCGTCATATTTTCCACGCACCAGGGAGATGGCGTGGCCAAAGAGACGAAAGTTGACGAACTTCATCCGCAAGGTGAAAAATATGGCCCCAAACAGAAGCCAGGCCACCACGATCGGCATCTTTATGATAGGAATTGGCCAAAACAGAATGGCAGATAGCGGCTCGACCACCCAGTCGCCGAAGACGCGGTCGATCTCGGCCTCGAAGCCTGATGGCTCTCCATCTTTTTCCGCTACCTCCGCCGCCTTCACCAGCTCTTCGAGCTCCGCCTCTGCCACCTCCACAGCCGCCACGCCGGTCCATTCACCGGATTGCCCGGTTACCAGGAACTGCCAGGTGCCGGAGAGGTTGCCCTTTTCATCCAGAGCCCCTTTCAGCTCGACAGAATTTCCCGGCTCCCCTTTAACCGGCGAATAATCGAAGTAAACCTGTAGAGCGTCGCCCTGCACCAGAACGTCGGTGACCTTCAGCTCGCCTTGATCCGGGTTTCGGATACTGGCCTTGTCAGTCCCCTCGACCTTGAGGATATAAAGTTTCGCCTCGGCCTCCGCTGGCTTCTCTCCTGTGGGCAGAGCCATCTTTACATGCCAGGTGCCTGTAAGCTCGGACGAGCCGGCGCCATCCCCGGGCTCCTGGGAAAAGACAGGCGCTGCGATGAAAAACACCACCAGGATCAGCCAGGAGAGGCCTCTGTCAGACAGGAAGGGCGCTTTCATGCGGATTTATCCTCTGGGAATGGGTTAGCAAAGACGGACGCCTGAGGCCAGATAACCTGAACCGGAGAATACCAGAAAATCGGCGTGGATTCACCCCGAAGGACCGTTCTCAGGACCCGCCACCACCACCACCTCTACCGCCGCCACCGCCACCGCCACCACCGCTGCCACCACCGCTGCCACCACCGCTGCCGCCACCGCCACCACGCCGGCGCCTTCTTCTTCGGGGCTTGCGCTTGCGCTGGGAGCCCTCAGCGGACTGCTGCTCACCACCGGACCTTCCGCCGTCCCCCTGTTTTTTCCTGCCTCCCCCACCGGAGCGAGACCTGCGGCGACGCCTTCTGCGCTTCCCTTCGCCACGGCCCTTCTCTTTCTCCTCCTCCTGGCCCTTCTTTTTTCTCGGCGAAACCGAATCCGCGCGTTTGAGAACCTCGGCATCGATGTTGAAGTAATCCTCTTTCAGATAGTCGTCGTCCACCACATCGAGAGTGATCTTTTCCGGCCGGCCCTGCTGGCGCTTCCTTTTTTCTTCATTCTGGGTCTTGACCTCGGCAAGGGTCTCCTCCATCTCCTCCATGCTGCCGAATTCAGGCTCCATCTTGGGCAGCTTCGGCCCACCACCCGAACGTTTCCCCCGGCGGCCCCGCGAAGATCTTCTGCGACGTGAACGTCCGCCTTCGCCCTCATCTTGGTCGGAGGAACCCTGTCGCCCTCTCCCGCGGGATTGTCCCTGCCTGCCGCCTCCATCTCCTCCACCACCGTCGTTGCCGCCTTTTCCCCCGCGGCCCCGTCTCCTTCGCCGCTTACGAGGCTTGTCCCGGGACCCCTCGCCTCTACTGTCGGAGCCTTCGCCTCTACTGTCGGAGCCTTCGCCTCTACTGCCGGAGCCTTCGCCACCTTCTCGGTTGTTCCCCATGCGGCGTCCTTCCTCTCTTTCGAGACTGGTAATTTTGAACCGAGTATCTTTCAGAATCTGGTCCCAGTACCTGCGCTCCTTGGGCGCGACCAGCGTGATAGCTACCCCGGTAAGATTGGCCCGGCCTGTCCTGCCGATACGGTGAACGTAGGATTCGCTTTCTTCGGGTACATCGTAGTTTATAACACGCGTGACCGCCTCGATATCCAGTCCCCTCGAGGCGACATCCGTGGCGACCAGTACCTTGATGGCTCCTTCACGGAATTTATCCATGATCGAGAAGCGCAAATCCTGGGTCTGGTCTCCATGCAGGGAGCCGGCGCTGTAGCCGTTGCCCCAGAGCATACGGTCGAGATCGATGACCTGGCGCTTGGTATTGCAGAAGATGATCGCCGTATCATCCGGATTCTCATCGAGGATCCTGCGCAGGGCGGGAAGCTTCCTGTGTACCGGCAGAGAAAGGTAGCCCTGCTGAATATCCGGAACGGTCGCTAGCCCTCTCGCAGTCGAGTAGGTCTTGGGATCCTTCATATAACGGCCGAGGAGCTTCTGCATACCCCCGGGAATGGTGGCGGAAAACAGGAGGGTCTGGCGCTCACTGGGTATCTTGTCGAGGATGGCTCCAACCTCGTCGATGAAACCCATGTCGAGCATCCGGTCGGCTTCATCGAGCACCACCGTCTCACACCATCCCAATGACAGAGTCCCTCCCTTCAGAAGATCAAGGACCCGCCCGGGAGTTCCGACCACCACCTGCGAACCCTTGCGCAGCTTCGCTATCTGCCCGCTGGCGTGGACTCCTCCGACCAGCAGCACCACCTCCAGGTCTCGGCCATTGCCGAGTTCCTCCATCACCTCTGCCACCTGCTGAGCCAGCTCACGCGTGGGAGTCAGAACGATGCCCTGGACCGCCACCCTCTGGGTGTCGATACCGGCCACCAGGGGTGCACCGAAACCGATCGTCTTGCCGGTGCCTGTCTCCGCCTTGCCGATGATATCTCCCCCAGCGAGAATCGGCTCGATGACCTTCTCCTGGATTGGAGTGCAATGACTGATGCCCATGGCCTTGAGACTGGAGAGTACATCGTCGGGAAGCGCGAAGGCACTGAACGGCTTACCCTGGGGCTTTTCTTTTTCCGATGGAGTATCGGTCGCACCGCCCCCCCCATCATCGGCGGAAAGCTCATCGGCCGGTTGTTGTTCCTGCTCTTTCATCAGAATCGAATCTTAGCTGAAGCGGACATACGCGGAGGGAAACGGAAACACCCCGAAAACAGCGCCGCTGACGGCAGGGAGAACACCGCGACTGGACGAGTAGCCAATGTGGCTGGACTGGACGAATCCGTGAAACATCTCATAGCTCGTCTTCCGCTTCAGGATCCGGTTTTGACAGGTCAGGCCCCTTCTTGGCCGGCCCTTTCAGAGGGGGCAACGGGGCCTTCTTCTCCGGCATTTTCGTGACCAGCTTGCCGGCCTTTCTCAACACCGCCATCTCCTTCTCACACCAGGCGCGGGGGAACTTTCCATCGATACGCAGGCTTGAAATCAGGAAAGAAAACCCCTGAAAATTGAAGCCGATCTTGCCGGGAGGAGGCTCCATGACCTCTGTCGCTACGACCTCGATCATCTCCTCCTTCTTTCCATTCAACACCCCGATGCTGATGGAGAGCTTGCCGCCCTTACAGACAATCACCACGGGCATGCCCTGCGGACCCTTATCAAACCAGCGGTACGCGGGCGAGGCAAAACGCTTATCCTTTGTCCTCACCTTGGTCTTCGTAGCCGCGATGATGATGTCCTGGAAAAAATTGGTCTGAACAAACGAGCCTCCCTGGTGATTCAGAAGAAACGCGAAACGCCCACCGGCACCCAGCTTGGGGATCCTCATCCGAAAACTGATCTTGTAATCATCCACGAGATCAAACCGGGACAAGGTCGAACCGGCCAGGAAGCCTACCAACGTCGCCTTGCCCTTGGAATGGCCATCTATGAGCAGCTTGCGGTGGCTGACGTTCTTCACGTCAGCGATTTTTGAAAACACCCTGCCGCGGCCGAAACTCCTGGAGACGAATCCTTTATCGAACTCCCCGGCACCGGGATAGATCACGGTGAAGCGGCCCTTGTTGAGCTTCAGCGGGACACCGAAGAGAGCGACCCCGTTGAGCTCGGCAAGCTGCTCTACGGTCAGCGGCTTAGCCTTGGCTTTGGGCTTGGGCTTGGCGCGCTTGTCCGGCTTTCCCTGGGCAGCCCATGCGGCCTGTTCCCGGGGACCTGGGGCACACAACAGAGCCAGAATAAAGAGAAACGAAAGAGAAAAGACGACCGTTCCACGACCAGCTACGCCGAAGTTTCGAAAAAATCTTGAAGGGAACAAGCTGGATACACCTCGAATTTCAAACATCTGAAAGACCCGCTAAACGAGCATTGTAGCGTTATCCGCAAAACTCGCCACCCGTTTTATTGCCGGAGCCGAGGTCTACGCCCAGCAACGGTGGCGGTTCAGTCACCCTTGCTCCAGGGGCTTGGGAGCCCCTCGTCGTCAAGCGCCACGTAGACGACCGTCGAGCTGCTGATCTGCTCCGGCATCGAAGGCTCCCCCCTGCCCACCACGACACGGCAATCCATGGACAGCGAGGTGACACCTTCCTTCACGGGTCGATACCAGATCTCGACGACATCACCGAGAAGACCCGGAGCATCAAAAACGATCTCGCCGAATTTCTTGGTGACGATGTTTTTCGTCCCCATCAGGTTCATCGCCGCCGCCGCCAGCACCTCGTCGATCCAACTCATGAGCTGACCGCCAAAGAGCCTCCCCGTGAAATTCAGGTCCGGGTACATGACGATCTTGCGACCGGCAAGCTGGTAGCCTTTGAGCTTTCCGGGTTTATTTGTCATGCCGCATACCGCTCCAGGTTTTTCCTCAGTGCCGGAAGTGCCGCAGGCCCGTAAAGACCATGGCCAGGCCCTTCTCATTCGCCGCGGCGATCACCTCTTCATCCCGGACGCTGCCTCCCGGCTGGATCACGGCCGTGGCTCCGGCCTCGGCCGTGGCAAGCAGCCCATCGGCGAACGGGAAGAACGCATCGGATGCAACGGCCGAGCCGGTGAGATCCAACCCTGCCTGGGATGCCTTGAGCGCCGCGATCCTCGCGGAGTCGACGCGTGACATCTGCCCCGCCCCGACACCCAGCAGGCGGTCGGGACCGCTGTAGACTATCGCGTTCGACTTCACGTAACGAACCACGCTCCAGCCGAAGAGCATCGCGTTCATTTCCTCTTCTGAAGGCTCGCGCTCGGTAACCACCTTGAAGCTCTCCGTGTCGTCGGGTTCATCATCCGGAGACTGCGCCAGCAGACCACCGGGAACGCCGCGCAGAACCGGAGCTCCCGGCGACAGCCCCCAGGAATCATCCCGACAGCGAAGCAGGATGCGATTTTTCTTTTCCCGCAGGATTTCCAGGGCCGCCTCGGAGAAGGCGGGCGCCACGAGCACCTCGATGAAATGATCCCGCATGGCGTTCGCCGCCCCTTCATCAACAACGGCGCTGCAGGAGATGATTCCACCAGAAGCTGACTGTGGGTCACAGGCAAGGGCCTTGTGCCAGGCCTCCTCGATGCTCGCGGAGTATGCCGCGCCGCAGGGATTCGAATGCTTGATGATCGCCACCGCCGCTCCCCGATCTTCAATGGCGGAGATCACCTCGAGGGCCCCGCAGAGATCGAGAATGTTATTGTAGGAGATCTCCTTGCCATGCAATTGCTCGAACGAGTCGAGGAAGGTGGGCCCACGGCCGTAGAGGGCCGCGTGCTGGTGGGGATTCTCACCGTAGCGCAGGACGCGTATGCGTTCGAGCTCGATGGAAAAGCCCGGAGGAAGGTCACCGCAGTCCTGATCATCCGAGCCTGTCTGCCCGGAGACACTGGCCGCCTGGCCCTCAAGATAGGCCGAGATAGCGCGATCGTAGCCCGCGGTGCGCTGAAAAACCTCCAGGGCAAGAGCCTCTCGCAGCTCGCGGGTCGTCGCCCCATCATTGGCCCGCATTTCCGAGAGAACATCCTCGTAGCGATCGGGACTCGCCACCACCGTGACGGCCTGGTGATTCTTGGCCGCGCTCCTGAGCATGGTCGGCCCGCCGATATCGATCTGCTCGATCGCCTCCTCCCGGGTGACATCCGGCCGCGCCACCGTCTCAACAAATGGATAGAGGTTGACCACGACCAGGTCGATGGGCTCGAGGCCATGCTCCTCCATGGTCGCCAGGTGGGACTCATCGTCCCTGCGGTGCAGGATCCCCGCGTGCACCTTCGGATGCAGGGTCTTGACCCGGCCATCGAGCATTTCCGGGAAACCGGTAAAATTGTCGACCTCCACGATCTCGATACCCGCCTCAGCCAGGGCGCGAGCCGTCCCGCCGGTGGAGAGGATCTCGACGCCAAGCTCGCTAAGCCCCCCGGCAAAATCGATGATCCCCGTTTTGTCCCAGACACTCAGGAGGGCCCGCCTGATAGCTATGTTCTCCACCTTGGCTCCCTTTTTTCTGTTAGCTCACCCTTTTGAAGGAAGGCATACAAGTTACCCTCAGAAGAGTGGTTTTGGAAGGCCGCATAGATTTTCCTTTGAGGCCCTGAGATCGAGTAGATACAATCGCTCCGCAAGATCCTTATCCAGTACAGTAAAAAGACTTGCGGCTTTTGGTCGGTCTCCCGCCGCCGCTTTTTTCAGCAAACGTGCGAGAGCCGGAAGCGAAACCGCGTTGAGCTTCAGGCAGATGTCCATCGGTGGAAATGCCGGAGCACCTGTTTTCGCATACCTCCTGTTTGAATCCGAGTTTCATTTCATGGGTCTGCGGCCTTGAGCGGCCGCTTTGGTGGCATGGACCCGTTCGCTTGAGTTCCTCATCGCAATCCAACCACGAGGAAACCTTTGGCAGCATCTGAAAGCCCGAAAGAACCCAGGCTGAAGCGGGATAAAAGCCGGGACCGGGAACTCCTCGGCACGGTGGTAGCCGGCAAATACAAGGTCCTAGATATCCTGGGACAGGGCGGTTTCGGCAGCGTCTTCGTCGTCGAGATGACCTCCGGCATCATCGGCGACCGGCTGGCGATGAAGATACTGCCGGCCGAATTCAGCCAGGACAATATGCTCCGCGAGCAGTTCCTGAACGAGATTCGCGTAGCCATGAAAATGGTCGATGCCCACATCGTGCAGATCAGGGATGTCGGAACCACCGAGGGCGAGCTGAAAAAAGGCGGCGGACTGCTCTACTACACAATGGACTACGTCGATGGAAAGACGCTGGCCCAGCTCATCAAACAGGAAGGAACGCTGAGCATCTGGCGAACCCTCCGTATCGCCCGCAGGCTCCTGCCGGCCCTGAAGGTCGCCCACGGCGCAGGGATCATCCACCGCGACCTGAAGCCCGCGAACATCATGGTCGAGGTCGTTGGTGAAAAAGAGATCCCCCGAATCCTCGACTTCGGTATCGCCACCGCCGTGATCTCGGACACCGAGCTCAACAACAGCCTCGAGGGAGGCCTGAAGGACAAGAAGGGCTTTGTCGGCAGCCCGTACTATATGCCGCCCGAGCAATTCCAGGGCGTGGAGATGGGTTTTTACACCGACCTGTATTCCCTTGGCGTAATCATCTACGAATGCCTGACCGGCCAGAAGCCCTATACCGGGAAAACAGCCAAGGAGGTCTACAAGAAGATCAAGCAGGGTCCCCCCATATCTGTGGACGAGCTGCAGCCAAGCGTCGGCAAGGTGCCCGGTCTCACTGAGATGGTAATGAAATCACTCGAGCGCAATCCCGAGAAACGGTTTCAATCCGCCAAGGAATTCTTCGAATCACTCACCAGGGTCATGTCCGGTAAGAGCGAAGAGGCCGCCCCGGCAAAGGCAAAGAAGGCCGTGGCTCCAAAACCGCGTATCGCCGCAAGGCAACGGACAACCGGCATCCGCAAATCAGCAGCGGGAACGGCCCTGCGCGACCGCCTGCCGGCCCGGCGGAAATCGAACCCTGGCGGTATCATCCTGGTCCTGCTTGCATTGGGCGCTACAGGAATGCTCGCCTTTGTTTTTAAAGACCAGCTCCTGGATGCGATCAAAAAAAGCGGGCAGGGCCCGGGGGCTCCACCCCCGGTAGCGGGAAAAACACCTGGGACAGGGCAGCCCGGAACAGACCCCTCCGGAAGCCAGCCCGCGACGCCTGCGCAGAAGAACCCCGAGCCCGCAAATACGCCTCCCGGCCAGGAGTCGCCCGGGGAAGGCTCGAAGACGAGCACCTCCGAACGTATGCAGGAGATCAGGGAGCAACTTGCTGAACGCATCAGGAACCATCTCCAGGCCGGGGCGGCGGCGATCGCCCGCAAGGAATGGAATACGGCCTCCGGCGAAGCTAACAGCGTACTCGAGATCCAGGCGGACCATGCCGCGGCGCTCCTCCTGCGGGCACAGGTCATGCTCAACACCAATCGAAGCGTCCCGGCCATCTCCGTCCTCGGCTCCGCTCTGAAAACGACGGGAGACACCGCCTTGCGCATCGAGATTCTCCGACACCTCGCAATCAGCCACACCAGCCTGCAACAGCCGGACTGGAACACCGCGGCGAAGCACCTCGAGCAGGCCACCTCCCTCGACCTCGAAAACGCTCCTGCCGCGAGAATGCTCATCCTGGCCTACCAGGAATTGAGACAGGAAAAGCGCCTCGCCGCGTTCGTCAGGAGAGCCCACGAGGCGGGAAACAAGGATAGCAGGGTCGCCGAACTCTTCGAAGAAATCTGGGTGCTGGCCCCCCAGCGAGAGCGCAAAGAGCTCGAGGAACAGACCGCGCTGGCGCTCAAGCTCTACTCCGAGCAGGATTACCTTAGGGCGGCGCGAGCCGCCGGGAAGACCCTGGGAATCAAGCCGAGCGTCGAGATGGCCGAGATCGCCCTCGACTCCTATATCCGGGAGCGACGCTACAGCGAGGCTTCAGGCTCGCTGGACCTGCTCGAAGAAATCCTGGAGAGAACGCCCGAGGTAGATGACTCCTTCAAGCTGAAGCTCGAATTCTACGACGGAAAGGTTTCCTACCTGAAGTACCTTGCAGCCAGGGGCTCCCAGGAATCCAGGGGGGCTCTCCTCCAGGAGGCGGATCTGAAGCTCTCCAGGGCCCTCAACAACCTCGCCGGCAAGAAAACGACGGAGCTGTATTACCAGGTGAGATCCTGGCGCGGCCTGGTGTACGCCAGCCGCAGACAGCTCGATGGCGTCATCTCGGAGTTCCAGGCCGCCAGGGGCTCTCGCGATCCCCGCCTGATCGATCTGCACTCCAGGACCTACCTCGACCTCGGCTCCCGGCTGAGAGAGCCCGACAATAGGAGAAAGGCCTACGATCTTGCGAAGGGGCGATTGCTTAACCTCCTGAAATTATCCGGGCTCTCCGACGACAGGGAAGCGAACGCCTATTACAAGCTGGGCGTCTGCTATCTCGAGATGGGCAAGCTGACCGATGACGATGCGGACCTGCGCAAGGCCGCCAACCGGTTCCTGGAGGCAAAGAAAAAAGGCTACGACTCGCCGAGGGTTTTCGAGAACCTCGGAGAGACCTATCGCAACCTGGGTGAGTTCATCAAGGCGGCCGTCCACTACCGGGACGCCTACTACAAGGCGCCTTCACCGTCGCGCTGCCTGACGGCCGTATCCCACTTCCTGCAGTCAAATCCTCGCGCTCCCCAGGCAAAGGAGCTTCTTGTCCACGCGTTGCAGAAATTTCCAGGGGACAAGGGGCTGCTGAGCAAACAGCGCGAGTTGGAATAGACCGGCAGGTCAACCTGACGGGATTCGTTGCGTAGTTGCCCGGCAACCCCCGATAGCGTATCCTGTGCGATCGAAGAGAAGCCTGCGCCCGGACGCAGGAAGCAGTGAAGAGAACAATGAATAAATCCAGATGGTTAATCTGTGCGGTCGCAATCGCGCTGGTCCTGCCGATGGCGCTGTTTTTCCTTGGCTCCCCGGTGAAGGCGGGTCGGCAAACCGTGACCAACCCGGCCGGCGCTGAGCTTCCGCTGCCCGGACCTCGCGACCCGGCTCCCCAACTGGCCGAGGGGAAGGACGAGAAGCTTCCCCTCGCCGCGATCAGAGCTCCGGCCCTGCAAAAAGGTGACACGATCGGCATTGTCGCGCCCGCGAGCGCGATGGACCAGGCGAGCGCCATAAGAGCCGTTGAGAACATCGTCAGGCGCGGCTACAAGGTCAAACTTTCTGAAGGTTACCTGAAGAGCCGGGGCTACCTCGCCGGTGAAGACAAGATGCGCGCCGCCGAACTCAACGCGTTCTTCGCGGACCCCTCGGTCAAGGCGATCCTCTGCCTGCGCGGAGGCTACGGCAGCCCGAGGATCCTCGACCGTCTTGAATATGACGCGATCCGTAAGAATCCGAAGATCCTGGTCGGCTACAGCGACATCACCGCGATCCTCAACGGCATCCATTCAAAAACCGGGCTGATCGTATTCCACGGGCCCATGGCGAAAGAATTCTCCATCGGGCGGGGGCTCACTCCCTACACGGAGAAGTATTTCTGGCCGGTCTTCACACCCGAGAGCGAGTTCTTCGATGACTGGGGAGGAGCCGGACCGCGCGGGAGAAAATACCTCAAGACCATCTCCGGGGGCAAGGCCGAGGGGGTGCTCGTCGGCGGCAACCTCAGCGTCCTGGCCTGCACCATCGGGACACCCTACGCACCCCGATCCGACGGATGCATTCTCTTTCTCGAAGACGTCAGCGAGAAACCATTCCGCATCGACCGCATGCTCAACCAGTTGCGCCTGAGCGGAAAGCTCGGAGCATACAAGGGGGTCCTGCTCGGCAGCTTCACCAACTGCCTCCCGCTGAGGGGAAACGGTATCGGGTTGCTCGACGTCTTTGACCACTACTTCTCGAAGCTAGGGGTGCCCGTGCTCTCGGGCTACGCGGCCGGCCACCAGGGGGACCAGGTGACCTTGCCGATCGGGGCGCGTATTCGTCTCGATGCCACCGCCAAGAAGGTAAGCCTGCTGGAGGCCCCTGTCGAAAAACGCTGAGGCGCCGGTCTCAGTCCCGCAGCCGGACGCCTTCGAGATCGGCGCCTTCAAGGTCACACCCATCGAGCCCCGCCCCAAGCAGGCTCGCCCCGCTGAGATTGGCTCCCCTCAGGGATGCCCCCCGAAGCTCGACTCCATCCAGGACCGCCCCCGAGAGGTCGCTTCCGTCCAATACCGCGTGCGCGAACAGGCAGCCGGGGTCAAAGCGGCAGTTCCCCAGGTTGGCCGATACAAGGCGCGCATCGCGCAGATCCGCGCCAGCGAAGCGAGCGCCGCTGAAATCAGCGTTGTCGAGCTCACTGAATCTGAAGGTCGATTCACTGATACGCGCCTGGCGAAAAACCACCTCACTCCCCTTCGTTCCATCGAAATTGAACCTCGCCAAGCGGCAGCCCTGGAAATCGCAGTCCTCGAGTCGAGCGCCGAGAAAAGATACCAGCCGGAGGCTGCCATCCCGGAAACTGAGCCCCCTGGCGCTGACATCGGTAAAGAGAACCGCGTCAAGATCTCCCTCGGAGAAATCAACGGAGTCGAGCTCTCCGGACCCGCTGAAATCCAGGTCTCGCAGGACCGAGCCCCGGATACACGTGTTCCGAAAGATCGCCCCGGCAAGGGAGGCCCCCTCCAGCTCCACCTCCGCGAGGTCGGCCCCCTCGAAATCGACGCCATCCAGGCTGGAGAAGGACAGCCGGGCCCCGTGAAAACGCGACGCGGTAAAGGCGCTATCCAGCAACTCGGCGTAACGCAGATCACAGCCATCGAAGACGCAGCGCTCAAAACGACAGGAGACCAACGCCGCTTTCATAAAATGACTCGTTGAAAAATCGCAGCCCACGAAACTGGAGCCCTTCGCGCGGGTCTTCTCGAAACAGAGGCCCCGGAGGCCCTCGCCGGCGACATTTTCCCCCTTCTCCAATTTGCTCAGGATATCTTCAAGAGTGCTCGGCATGATCCTGTCCACTCGATTTCAGATCTTGATAACACTGTGGGTGCTGCCGTACATCTCGATCACGGAACCCGTGACCGATTTCGAATAGTCGGAGACCAGGTAGACGGCGAGCGAGGCGATGTCCGCCTGGGTCACCTTCTGGTTCGGCCCGGCGCCCCAGCGATCCAATGAATTCGAATCGATGGCCCCGGGAGCGATGGCGTTAACCCTGATCTCGTACTCGCGCAGGGCATCGGCGCTGGCCTTGGTGAGCCCGACCAGGCCGAACTTGGACGCGCAGTGGGCAACGACGTTCGGATCGCCGACCTGCCCGTGAATCGAGGCGATATTGACAATCGAGCCTCCGGCGCCCTGGTCCGCCATCGTCTTTCCCGCGATCCTCGTCATATGGAAGGGCGCTCCCAGGTTGGTGTCAATGGTTCGGCTCCAGTCCGCGTAGTCAAGCTCGAAGAGCTTCTTCCACACGAAGACACCGGCGTTGTTCACCAGGATATCGAGACGGCCGAACTCACTGAGAGCGCCGGCGACAATATCATCGGCCGCTCCCTCGACGGTTACATCAGCGACCATGGCCGTGGCCTGCCACCCCGAGTCCTGGAGCCCGGCGGCAGCAGCGGCCAGCTTCTCCTCTTCGCGCGCCACCAGCAGGACACTGGCCCCATCGGCACAGAGAGCCGTGGAGATCGCCAGGCCAAGCCCCTGGCTTGCCCCGGTGACAATCGCTGTTTTCCCATCAAGCAGCTTCGACATGGCGCGATGATTAGATACGAAGGTTGAAACCGGCGTCAAAGGAAATGGAGACGCCCCAATTATCTTCATCGGTCGCCACGCCCCTCTTCTGCAGTTCGACGCGATCCCAGGGACGCCGGACTTCTGATAACGGCTCGTTTCCAGACTCGGCAGGCGAAAACCTACGAAAAACCGGGCTTTCTCCGGCGGCGGGGTAAAACAGGCTTTCGGAGCCCGGGCTCAGCCGCAGCCCGGGTTGTCGGCGCAGCCGAGCTCGAGATCCTCCCCCGATTCCGAGAAGCCGCAACCGGGAAAAGGAGCTGACGGCGGAGCGCCGCCGAGAAAGAGGAAGTTGAAGATGAAGACCGCCGTGGTGATGTCAAGCCGGCCATCGCCGTCCGCATCGCATGCCGCCAGGCAGCCCGGGTCGTTTCCACCGGTGAAGAGAAAGCCGAGCAGGAAGATCCCGCTCGAGATGTCCATATTGCCCGCCTGGCCGCAATCTCCGCGCACGAACGGGCCGATGCCCGGCGGCGGCCGCCGCTCATCGAAGTAGAACGGACCGACCTGGACCTCGACGAAGCCATCCCCATCGCTGTCGATCTCGTCTCCGATGACTAAGTACCGGCGATTGGGGATCGAGTCCTCCCAGCCGACGTCGAGGCAGCCGATATTGAACTTGTACTCGCCGCGGCCGACGGTCATTCCCGGCAACTCGACGCTCACCCGGTGAATTCCGTCACCGGCCGGGGTCATCCCCTCGGTGCAGTCCCAGCCGTTGAACTCACCGCGGACCACGACCGTATCATTCGCCGGGTCGAAGAGACCCTCCCGCTCGTACACGCTCATATCCACCTCGAAGACCAACTCGGCATCAATAAAGGGATTCTCGAGCGCGTTGTAGAACGCTACCCCGGGAGTCAGTTCGAGAAACCCATCTCCATCCTCATCGGGAAGGTCGTTCGTGACCACATAGGTCCGATTGGAAAGCTCCGGCTCCCAGCTGAATTCTTCGCAGGAGATGTTGAACTTGTATTCACTCACGCCAACCGGGTGGGACGGGATCCGCACCGCCAGCTCATAGACGCTCTCATCGAACTCCTCGAGCTCGGCGCTGCAGCTCCAACCGTTGAAGCCCCCTCCAACGTGAACGGTCATGCTCTCGGGAATGAAGATTTTCTCATCGATGGGCCGCGTCATATCGACGCGAAAGAGGATCTCGATGTCGGGCCCGGACTCGATGTCGTCGAAGTAGACGAGCGGAAGCTCGACCTCGACGTAGCCGTCGCGGTTGGAATCCGGCTCGTTGCCGGTGAACCTGTAGCGGCGATTCGAGATGCTGTCCTCCCACCCGGAATCGGCGCAATTGATGTTGAACTTGTACTGCCCGGTACCGACCTGGTGGCCCGAAACCCGGATATAGATCTCGTAGATGCCGTCGGCGTCACCGTCAGCGAGCGCCTCGCTGCAGCCCCAGCCGTTGAGGGCCCCGCGAACGACGACCTGGTCGCTGACGGGGTCAAAGCGCCCCGAAGCGATCTGCACATTCATGTCGACCTGGAAAAACAGCTCCGCGTCGGCTCCAGCCACCGCGTCGTCGAAGAAGACAGTCTCGAGAACAAGCTCGCCGAATCCATCGTCATTCTCATCCGGCTCGGCGCCGGTGACGGTATAGCGCCGATTCGAGATCGCGTCCTCCCAGCGTCCGACCCCTCCCTGCCCGCAGTTGATGTTGAACTTGTACTCACCGACCCCGATCACATGATTGGCGACCCGCACCTGGAGTTCATAGACGCCGTCCTCGTCGTCGGACTCGAGCATCGGGTCGGTGCAGCCCCACCCGTTGAGCGTGCCGCGGACAACCGGAAAGTCGATACCGGGGTTGAACCGGCCGAGGCCGATCTGCACGTTCATGTTGACGCGAAAGGTGATCTCGACATTCGCCTGGGCGTGAAGCGAGCAAGCGCAGAGGCCCAGCGCCACGGCGAGCAGAACCGTCTTCATAGCTACGTTCTCCAGCCGGGATTCCAGGGAACCGGCACCAGGGAGGCAACAAACCCTGGGAACCAAAAACACAGGAGACGGCCTCCTTGCGAGAGATCGTCTCCTGTGGAAAAGCCGAAAGACCTCAGCTACCGAGGATCTTGGCGGCGGCCGCGGTGACTTCCGCGACGCTCTTCTTGTCGATCTTGTTCAGACCGAAGGTCTTGACCACCGTCTTGTTCTTATAGATAACGACGGTGTGCTTGGCCTTCTCGTTGATCTTCCAACCCCTGGGAGCTTTCGCGCCCCCACGGTTGATGGTCATGTCGACGGCCTTGAGCTTATTGTCCGCGGCAAAAGCCGTAAGCTTCTTGCGCGCAGCCGCCTTGTCATCATCGAGCGAGACAAGGTAGGCGATCGAACCCCTGGAATTGGCGGCAACCTTATCGATTCCCCTGACCAGACTGGCCAGGTCTTTGCCCACGTCGCGCGAAAAGATCGCGACGGAGGCGCTTCTGCCGCCAGCTCATATATAGCAGAGACCGTTTTTCCGTTTTACGAACTTGCCGGTGACGGGAAGAACGCTGAACTTGGCAGTTCCCTCTCCCGCCTTACAGCCTGACTCGACCTTCCCGGACTCGTCCGCGAAAGCGGGCGTCACCAGGAGAGCGGCCAGGAGCATCGCGCTGAACT
>Ga0310342_100000092_pt1 | contig 42345 bp, 53 predicted proteins | sample S15DNA20500_MG_FD_206155 | JGI IMG/M metagenome (GOLD analysis project Ga0310342, IMG submission 206155) | Marine microbial communities from station ALOHA, North Pacific Subtropical Gyre - S1503-DNA-20-500_MG | ecosystem: Environmental > Aquatic > Marine > Oceanic | place: Pacific Ocean: North... | reverse complement strand
ATTTCATTTAAAGCAAAGAATAGCTTAGGAGTTGTAAAAAATCCGTTAAGAATGTATTCAAATTCTGTAATTCCAGGGTTACAGAGTGATGAAATTACTACAGAAGTTGTAACATTAGGTAGTACTGATCATAAATTTAATAATGTTTATGCAGACAATTTTACAGGATTAGCAGAAAAAGCTACAGCACTAGTTGTAAGTGGAACTAATAGAACAGGAAGTGAAACATCAAGTTCAGGAACTGTTGCAGTAAGAACGTCTGTAGAAGAAGTAATAAATTCTCAAACAATACCAGTTGGTTCACTAAAAGCAGCGTATTTTGTAGGTATAGCAACACAAGCACAATATGCTGACTTGGCAGAAAAATATACTACTGATACACTTTATCCACCAGGAACTGCAATGGCAGTTGGTGGTGAAGGGGAAACTACAGCAGCATCTTCTGAAGATATGTGTATAGGTGTAATTTCTGAATCACCTGCTTATCTTATGAACGGAGACAGTGAAGGTCAAGCAATAGGATTAACAGGACGCTTACCAGTTCGTGTTACAGGACCTGTTGATAAAGGTCAATCAGTGTATGTTTATAATGATGGAGTTTGTTCAACTAACGTAACTAGTGGAATGGTTGGTATTTCTTTAGAAACAAATAATGAAGAAAGAGAGAAACTAGTTGAATGCATACTCAAAGTATAAATATTCAAAATTATAATAGGATTGCACCATGCCTACTGTAAGTGTTCAAGATGTTATCACGGCTGCAACATATAATGGATTACAAAGCCGTGTTGAAACTGTTTTAGGAGTAGGATCTACAGATACAGGGTATGGTCAAGTTTTATCAAGTAATGTTGTTTCAGCTAATTCAGTAATAACTGCTGAAAAAATGGTAAATCTTAAAACTGATATAGATAAATGTAGAGCACATCAATCAGGTAGTTTAACTAATATAGCAACTGTTGAAATTACAGATAGAATTGGTGCAGATGATGTGGTATTATCTGGCGGTGGAACAAATAGTTTAAAAGGCTATAATGATTTTATTAGTATAGTAGATTCTGTAGAATCTGATAAACTTTTATGCGATGATACTCAAGCATCTGTTGAAGCAGCAACTTCTAGTACTAGAACACAAGACTGGAATGGTACTGTTATACATACTTTTCAAGTAACATTTTTTACTGATAATGCTCGTAGACATTTTTTTAATACAGGTGGAGAGGTTAGATTTCAAGGACAATTATCTAATGGTGCAGGGTCTAAAGATGCAGATTGGGCAGGATTATTGTCAGGTATAGGGATAGTATCTTTTGCAATACATGCAACTACAAGTTCTGGTAATGGAACACCTAGTGCTATAGGAAATTTTGAATTAACAAGTACACACCAAACAGTATTTCAAAAATCAGGATCTGCTTATAATTATGATGAAAATTTGTTTCGAATTACAGCAAAAGAAGTTGATAGTAGAATTATAGAATTTGATATAAGATTCCAAGATGATTCAGGTGGTACTCCTGACGAAAATGTTACAGGAACTCTTACTAGTACTATTACCCAACGCCGTGCGTCCGGAATTTATGTTTCAGTTCCTAGTCCAACATATTCTAATACAGTAGAATTATAATTCAATAAAATTAATATATTTCATTGTTTGAATAAATATATGAGTACTTTATTCGCAAGGAGATATAATGGTTTCACCAGGTGATAATGTTGAAATTACTGAACATAATGACGCTGTTACTCGTATAAATCTTATTCTAGGCATAGGATCAGGTGATAAAGGTTATGGTCAAGCTATGGCTAATACTGGAATGGTAGCACCGGCCGGCGTAGATGATATAACCGCAGGTCAATGGGGTGGATTATTTACAGATCTTAATATGGTATATGGGCATCAATTTAATACATCCATTGGAATTAATCAGATAGTATCCGGAAATATTATAGGAGCAGATGAGTCAAATACAGGATCAGGAGACACTGTTCAGCGTACACCAGGAACACCAGATACATTTACAGTTGTTAATCCAGATGCTACAAAAGGTGTAAATGATATTCCACCGCTTATTCCTGCAATTGAAGTAGATCATTTAACAGTACATGCTACACAAACAGTTCTAGAAACAAAAGTACAATCGGCTGATACAGGTGCGTCATATACTTCTGATTGGCCTGCTGCAGGATTAAGTGCAGAATTTCAATTAGTTTTTGCCGGCGGATATATATGTAAAACTGACGATGGAATCGATATTGCAGCAACTACCCAAGATCATCGACGTCACTTTTTTAATACAGGAGGTGTTATAAATATGTCTTCTGCATTAACAAATGAATCCACCAATCAAAAAGATGTAGATTGGGATGCAATTATAACAAATTCTGGAATTATTTCTTTTAAAGTGCATAGTACAACTACTACTGCTACAGGGCCGCATACAGTTGCATCAGCTATAGGGTTTCATGAGTTAACTACATCTTATCAAGACATTTTTTCAAAATCAGGATCAGCTCCAAATTACGCAGAAAATAATTTTACAATAAAAGCTAAATTACTCTCAACTAATTCTGTTGTTTTTAGATTTGAATGGAATGATGCTGATACAGACGGTAGTAATGTAGATGACAGAGTTACAGGAGATTTGGGTCTTACAATGACTCAAGTACGAGCATCAGTAGTAGATGGAGTTACAGTTGCTACGCCTACATATGTAAATCTTCAAAATATAGGTTGACATTTCTCTGTCTTAAGTATATACTATACAATGTATAGCTTTAGATAGGAGGCTTATATGGACGAAAGACTTGAAAAAGCTCTAGATTTTTCTAATTTTATGGTTACGTTGAATAATCAACGTAAGTTAATATATGAAAAGTTTTTAGAAAATTCTGTATATTATGAAAGAGGCGGTAAATTTGTAGTTAATAAAGAATTAATTAATTTTTGTAATACTTTATTACAAAAAAATCAAACTTCGGCTATTTTCGTAGATGATAATAATACTCCAATAGAAATAGACGATTTAGAAGAATTTTTGGATAAAATTTTAAATGTTTATTTTACAAATGTAAATGAATACTTAATTAAGTTTAATGAATTAAAAGAAAAAAGGACATCTGAAGGTTTATTAAACATATGAAATCTGGAGTTTTATTATTTGCAGTAAATAATTCACAAATTGACTATGTAAAACAGGCAATTTATTGTGCTAAAAAAATAAAAGAACATTTAAATTTACCTGTAGCGTTAGCTACAGAGTCTTCTTCTTATGTAAAAGATTCGTTTCCCTTTTACAAAAAATATATTGATTCAATAATTGAGTTAAAGAAGAATTTGTCTACTTATCAAACAAGAAAATTTTTTGATGGAGCATACACAGAAAAAATATTGTTGTGGAAAAATCATACTCGCCCAGATTGTTATGATATTTCACCTTTTGACGAAACATTAGTTATTGATGTAGATTTTATTGTTTGCAATAATGATTTATTAAATTGTTTTGAGTTAAATGAAGATTTTTTAATTTATAAAGATCCTATAGATATATTTAAAGAACGAGAATTCCAACCTTTTAATAGAGTAAGTGATAAATCTATAAATTTAAGATGGGCAACTGCTTTTTATTTTAAAAAAAGTAAAATGACAGAAGCTTATTTTAATTTAATTAAACATATTAAAGAAAATTGGAGTTTTTATAAATTAATATATCAAATTCCAGGAAGTTTATATAGAAATGATTTTGCATTTAGTATTGCAATTCATATTTTAAATGGGTTTCAGTCAAATGATTGGCCAAAAGTTCTTCCAGGTAATATGTATGTATCAACAGACAAGGATATTTTATATGAAATAAAAGATAATAAATTATTTTTTGTAATAGAAGCATCACCTCCAGGAAATTTTCTCGGAGTAACTATGTCTAATTCAAATGTTCATGTAATGAATAAATTTAGTTTGAATAGAATGATAGATATTGAGTTTAAAAATGAGTAAAGGATTTTGTATATTAGCACAGAATAATCCTGATACGGATTATGTACGGCAAGCGTATGCTCTTGCGTTAAGTATTCATAAATTTAATAAAGATCAAAAAGTTTCATTAATTACTAATGATAAAGTTCCAAAAAAATATCAAAAGGTTTTTGATAAAATAATTAAGATTCCCTGGAATGATCAAGCAGAATTGAGTCATTGGAAAATAGAGAATAGATGGAAAGTATATCATGTAACTCCATATGAATATACTATTGTTATGGATGCTGATATGTTAGTATTACATAAGATTTCACAATGGTGGAATTTTCTTTCAGAAAGAGATTTGTTTTTTGTTAGTAATGTTAGGAATTTTCGAAATGAAATAGTTACTAGTAGACATTATAGAAAAACATTTGATGCAAACAATCTTCCAGATCTTTATAGTGCAATTCATTATTTTAAAAAATGTGATTATTCCCATTCATTTTTTACTTTATTAGAATTAATAGTTGTAAATTGGGAACTGTTTTATGATAAATGTGCTCCTGATCTTTTCCAGCAAGGATGCAGTATAGATTTATGTTGCAGTATAGCTAGTAAAATTTTAAATAATGAAAAAGAAATAACACAATCAGATTCAACTATTACGTTTACTCACATGAAACCTCATCTACAGGGATGGCATGATGTTCCTGAGAAATGGACAAAAAGTATAGGGAGTTATTTAAGAAATGATAAAACTTTACTTCTAGGGAATTATATACAAAATAATGTTCTTCATTATGTTGACCAAGAATTTTTAACTGATAAATTTCTTAAAAGATTGGAGTCTTTATAATGTTTTATATTTATTATGATTTAGAATACGGAACTATTCTTCAATGTACAAATGAATTATCCCCAGAAAATACTAATAGTTATATAGAAGTTGATCAAGAAACTTATGTAAAATTTGTTTCTGGAGAGTTTAGTATTTCAGATCATCGTATATTATTAGATAAAGTTAATGGAGAATTTAATTTAATAAGGTCAGAAGAACTAGAAGTTGATATAGCAAGAAGTATTCATGAATTCCCTAAAACTAAAACTAAATCAATGAAAGATAATATATTTTATATTATTCAAAATCAAAAAAAGAAAGAATGGCAAGCACGAGCAAAATTAACTGGTGTTTATACTAAATTTTTAACTCATGTTATGCAACTGAATAAAATAAAAAAGATATATGTAACTGAAGAAAATAATCCAAATGTTTTATTAGATGTATTAGAAGTACCTATGGAACGATTTTTTAATAATAAAATTTTTACAATTAAAAAATCTAATAACAAAACTATTAGCAGAAAAGATATTAGTTTATATTCTTATGTAAAACATGAAGAATATTATCATAGGACAATAGAATGAGCAAAATTTTTAAAGTTTTAGATTATGATATCATTTATTTGAGTTATGATGAGCCAAATGCAGAAAAGAATTATGCTGATTTATGTTCTAAAGTTCCTTGGGCAAAACGAGTTCATGGAGTAGAAGGATCAGATTCAGCACACAAAGCCTGCGCCAATCTTTCAGAAACAGATCGATTTATTACTGTTGATGGAGATAATATTATTAAAGAAGAATTTTTACGTCAGTCAATTAATTTTGATGAACATATTAATTTAGAGAATGCAGTTATAAGTTGGTGTGGTTATAATATTATTAATGGGCTAATGTATGGCAATGGAGGATTAAAATGTTGGCCAAAAAAACATGTTTTAAATATGCGTACTCATGAGAATGCAGCATCAGATAATCCTCATGCACAAGTAGATTTTTGTTGGGACTTAGAATATATTCAACAAAATGCATGTTTTTCAGATGTTTATAATAATGAAAATCCTCACCAAGCCTGGCGAGCCGGATTTCGAGAAGGTGTTAAAATGGCTCTTGACAGAGGAGTAAGACCTAAAGATAGTTCGTATTTGTTAAAAGGGCATTGGAAAAATTTACATCGTTTATGGGTTTGGCAAATGGTAGGAGCAGATGTAGACAATGGATTGTGGGCAGTGTATGGTGCTAGACATGGTTTATATAAAACTATGTGTACGGATTGGGATTATATAAATGTTCGTAATTTTAAATATTTAAATGAGATGTGGGAAAATAATAAAGTTAAAGAAGAAAATTTATTAGATAAGATAATTGAGCTAGGAGAAATGCTAGTTCGTAAAACTAATATACCTATTGATCCCCTCCCATTTAATGCAGGTCAAAGTAAATTTTTTAAAAAAGTTTTTCGTAATCCTGATAGAGTACCCACAGTTAATATCATAGATAATGAGATAAAAGATAATGAAAAATAAATCGTTTTGTGCAATGCCCTTTATCGGTCTTATGCTTAATACAGATACTTTTACAAGATACTGTTGTATAGCATTTGGTCCTAAAGCAATTTTAAGAGAAGAACCTACAATTGACGGAACGCTTGGAGAAAAATTAAGTATTGAAGATACAAGTCTTTTAGAGTCTTGGAATAGTTATACAATGATTGAAACTCGAAAAGCAATGCTTAATGGTACAAAATTAGAAGCATGTGCTAATTGTTATAAGCAAGAAGAAATGGGTGCAATAAGTTTTCGTTCAATGATGACAGCAGAATGGGAGCATAGATTAGGAGAAGTATTTAATGATTATATTCAAGAAGCTATAGATAATAATTATAAAATCTCATTGCCGCCTGTTTATTTAGATTTAAGATTAGGAAATTTATGTAATTTAAAATGTCGTATGTGTAATCCTTGGAATAGTAGTCAGTTAGCAAAAGAGCATTTCCAACTTTTTGAAGGGGGTGTAGAAGCTGATAGTCCTGTATATAATGAATATTCTAAGGTATGGAGAGACCAGTTTGGGGCAAATCCTCTTCATTTAAAAGAGGCTCAAACTGTATTTGATCGAAATTTTTTATGGAATGAAATTATATCTATGATTCCTAATCTTAAGAAAGTTTATATGACAGGAGGAGAGCCGACATTAATAGAAAATAATTATAGATTTATGGAAGAATGTATTTCTGCAGGATATAATCAAGATATAGAATTATTTTTTAATATTAATTGTACTAATGTTACTGATAAATTTTTAAAATTAGTTAGCCAATTTAAGAGCCTTAAAATTAATTGTAGTTTAGATGGATATGAAAAAGTTAATGATTATATTAGATATCCTGCTAAATGGACCCATGTTGAAAAGAATTTTAGAAAGTTAGCAGAATTATCTAATGTAGATTTAGGAATAACACCTGTTGTACAAGTTTATAACATTTTAGATTGTCATAATCTTTTGTATTATGCCGATCGTATATCCAAGGATTATAAAAAGAATATTAATGTAAATTTTTTAATTAATAATCATCCAACATTTTTAGATGTAACTATAATTCCTCAGAGTATTCGAGAAATAGGCGCAAAAAATTTAGAAGTATATAGAGATAGTAGTGATCGTTATTCTAGTAATAACTTAGTAAAAGAAAGTGTTGATGGAATAATTTCTTTATTTAGAAAAGAGTTACATGTAAAGCATGACGAGTTATATAAACAATTTTTAACAATGACAGACATTTTAGATAAAAAGCGTTCACAAAGTTTTAAAGACTTGATACCCGATTTAGCATCGGAGTTAGATCTTTATTATGAAAAACTACAAGTGGATCCAAGTGTTTGGGATGATTTTAAAAATGAATAAATCAGAAACATTTTGTATCTTACCTTGGACCCATATTGCGACTTGGACCGACGGAAGTGCTTTACTTTGTTGTGTAGCACAGAATTCTCATAAGTTAAATTTTAATAAGGATAGTGTTGATACTATATGGAATAGTGAGCATTTTAAAGATGCTCGTGTAAAAATGTTAAAAGGTGAAAAGGTATCAGCATGTGACCATTGCTATAAAGAAGAAGCGGCAGGTATCCGCAGTCATAGAATAAATGAAAATGTTCTTTGGGAGAATAAATTAGGAGAGGATAGAATTGCAGAATTAATTTCATCTACAAAGAAAGATGGAACACTAACTGAAAATTTTATAACTCTAGATTTAAGATTAGGTAATACTTGTAACTTACAATGTGTTATGTGTCGTCCTCAAGATAGTAGTATGTGGTTAAGTAATGCTAAAAAACTTAAAGATATTTTAGAGACAGATGCTAAATGGGACTGGGAGCATAAATCAAATATAGATACCGATCAATTTGAATGGTATAAAAAAGAAAAACTTTGGAAAGATTTTGAACCAATGTTTTCTACTATAAGGCATCTTATTTTTGCTGGCGGCGAACCTCTGCTTATAAAAGAACATTTACAGTTAATAAAGAATTTAGTAAAGTTTGGTTATAGTAAAAATATAGAATTGCGTTATCATACTAATGGAACTATTATTTCTGAGGAAATAGTAAATTTATGGAAGGAATTTAAGTTTGTAGAAGTAATGGCTAGTATAGACGCTTGGGGAGAACATTTAGAATATGTACGATACCCGGCTAATTGGGAATTAATTTCTGGAAATCTTAAAAAGTTAGATAAAACACCTGACAATATTGATGTGAAAGTTTTAGCAACAATTCATGCAATGAACGTGTATTATATACCTGAGTTTGCAGAAAACATGCTTAAGAGTAAATTTAAAAGAGTAGGCCATTTACATCATAGTGGAGTATTTCATGCCGGAACAGTACATTGGCCGAGATACCTATCTATTAAAGTTTTTCCTAAATCAATTAAATCTGAAATAAGGAAAAAATGGGAAAGTTTTGAAGAGTTAAAATATAATAAACAGTGGCGAGAAAAAATACTTCCGCAATTAGATTTTATGGATAGTGAAGATTTATCAGATTTATATCCTCAATTTATTGATTATCGAGATAAATTAGACAAAATACGGAATACAAGTTTTAAAAAAACATTTCCGGAATTTTATAAGGTTTTAGAAAATGCAAATTGAATACGATAAACTTAATGATGTAGTAGTAGATCCTGTAATAAGAATTACATTAACGGATCCTGCTACTTGGGATTACTTAGATTTGTTCTTTCAATTATATGATATTCCTATAGCACATAAATGGTTAGAGCATTTTATAGAATTAACTAGCGGTGCTCATGATTATAAAGATCGGGCATTTAAAACATCTTCTCCCGACAGGAATAAAAATTTAAAAAAATTAGAAACTATTATTAAAAAAATAAACGAATATTATGACGAACAAATTCCTAAAATTAAAACTTTTATTGATTCAAGAGGTAATACACGGTTAGATAATAATTTCCTCAATGTGCTTCATGAATGTTATGAGAGGTATGGAGAACGTTTAGAAGAAAAATTAGAAGAAGACTGGTGGGGAGATGCGTATTTAAGAATACCTGAAAATTCTCCCCTTGCAAATATATGGCCAGGAAGAACTTTTAATGAAGAACTTAATAGTGCTTTTCAAACTTTAAATTCATTAATACATACACATGAAGTAACCCCGGTAGAAGAAGGATATAATACTCGTGGTAATATGACTATTAGTTTTAATCCAAGAACAGATTTTATTTTAGAATCGGAAGATTTTTATAGTATGAGTCCATTTTTAAAATTTGGAGATTTTTGTTTGGGTTATAACACCTTAGGAAAAAATTTACATCATATTGTTATAGATGGTGATCAAGATGCAATAGATCGAAATGCAATTGCTCCACAAACAACTTGGTCTAATGAAGTGCATGTTAGATTATCTCCTAATAATGACACTCCTAAGGATATATATTGGTATTCTACTAAATGGCATGATTTACAAGTTAATGAAAAATTAGGATTTAAATTTGGTAATTTTATTGAAAATCGAGAAGGGTATATTAAGATTGGGGAACTGATTTGGGAACAATGTGAAGAGTTTTATTTGCCAAGTATAGGTATTATAAATGATAATTTTAAACAATTTAATACCATTTATTCAATGGCAGTAGTTCCAAGAGACGCTCACCATAAAAGACCACCATTTTCTACGCCGATACATCGTAAACCTGTTTGGAAAAAACCAAAACCAGTAGTAGGTAAAAAGATAGAAAAAATTTTTAATCCTAAAACTAGTATAATTACTTGGATAATAAATGATGTATGTACATATAGTTGTCGTTATTGTCCACCTATTCTTCAAAATGGAAAAAATCACAAATATAACTGGCATCATATTTTACCATTTTTAAAACATTTATTTAATTTTTATTCTATAGAAAATGACAACCGTAAAATAATTTTTTCATTAAGTGGAGGAGAACCAACATTAAGTCCTTTTTTCTCTCAACTAGTTAAAGAAGTACATAACAACTCTCATCATATAAATTTATCAACGAATCTTACAAGGTCAGAGCAATTTATAGAAAGAACTTTTAAATATGTTACACAAGTATGTGCTAGTTTTCATCCAGCAATGGTGTTTCCGAATAAGACTGAAGATGAATATATTAGAAAGTTAAATATATCTTTTGGTTTAGCACCCACAACAGCTAGAATAATGTTAGACCCGTTATACTGGGATCAAACAATGGATTTTTTAGAACGTATTAAAGAAGAAACAAAAGCTAATATCGATGCAGTTATTATTGATGAACAGTATGGTAATATAGGTTTTAAACTTTGTGATATAAAGTATACAGATGATCAATTAGAATTTATTAATAATTTTAAACATATAAGACGTCACAGAGGTACCCATAGTGGAGAAAAACACCCTGCTAAGGATATTTTTATTAAATATAAGAATGAAGATCAAAAAGTATTTGAATTATCAGAAGATCCTATTAGAAATGGAGAAACAAACTTTTTTAATTATAATTGTCATATTGGTAAAGAATCGTTATTTATAGATCGTGATGGAAGCATTAAAAGAGGTAATTGTCATGAAGGAGGGTTTATAGGTACATTAGATCATTGGCAAAGAATTGATTGGAATTCTTTACGCAGACCAATAATGTGTTCTTCTTTAAATTGTTTGTGTGGAGGTGATTTAATGGTAAGCAAGGAGGAATTTTGATGTTAGATACATCTAAACTTAAAGTATTATTAGTAACAGGTTGTAGTCATTCTGCAGGATTTGAAATTTTAGGAGAACAAGGTTATCCAAAAAGTCATCGTTTTCGTAAAGAAATACGTAGAGAAGAACAATATCGTTCGTTTGCAGGACACCTTTCTAGAAAAAATAATTTACGTCACGTTAATGTATGTCATGCAGGATTAGATAATATAACAATAATGAGAAATACAGTAAGGAAAGTAAATCAATTATTAACACAATATGATCCTTCTGAGATAATTTCATTAATTGGCTGGTCAGGTTATCCCCGATTAGCACTTCCTTATGAAGGTAATTTAAAATTGCTTTCGGCGCATATTGATTTAATGCCAAACTGGACAAAACTTCAAGATAAAAAAATTGTAAAATTTTGGAAATTATGGAGAGATTTAATAGCTCTTCAACCTTATGATGTTCAAGTGTATAATCATCTTTTTCAATATCAACTTTTACGTTCTTTTTTGCGAGATAAAAATATATCATATTATATGTTTAATGCAGTAGAATGTGTTAAACCATTTCATAAAATAAAAGGTGTTCTTAAGCATCCTTTCCCTGATGAGTTTAATCAAGAAGATAAATCTTTTGATTTAGAAGGGTGTAAAATTTTAGCAAAAGATATTTATTATCGGCATCCTTTTGATCCTGAAGAAATTTATTATGCGCATTTAATTAATAAAGGACACAATCCTAAAAAAGATGGGCGATGGCACCATTTTCAGGAATGTGGTCATATTGCTTGGTCAGAAGTTCTTGATAAAGAAATGACTGAATTAGATTTATTACCTAAAACAAAAGTTTATTCAGTTCCAGAAGAACTTATTTTGCCTAGTAAAGATGATGCCGATTATATTGCAAACTACTATGATCCAAATGATCCTCGTGATTGGCGACAACCTTATCGTAAGCACTAATGCCGATTAATTTTTATTATGATCGAATTACAAAAGAAGGGCCAGTACCAAATGGTATTGGTGAATATTTTATTGATAAAAGGAAGTGGCCTTTCCCTTTAGGAAAGCCTAGATTTGAGCCAGGTTCTGAGCAACCTATTGTAAAAATAATATCTAGTTTCTATTATACAATGTTGCAAAATGATTGTAATATAGAATTATTTACAGATGGAAATATTTGTTTAAATTTATTTTATCCTTTAGAAGTAGATGTAGGAGGTATTAATTTAAATATACCTGGGGAAACATTAGAATATTTACAAAGAGGTGAATTAAAACTTTTACTTTTAGGATTGGAGTTTCAAGGTAGGCAAGAATTATTATATGTTAAAGATTTAGCAGATAAGTTTTTATCTATAGGAATTTCTTATAATAATATTTTTATTGTAACAAGTGATTTAAATAATTCTTATAAAAAATTACTCCAACCTTATAAGACTTATTCTTTAGATTGGTGGCAAATTGAAAGTAGATTAATTATTTGTGATAAAATTTGTAAAAGAAAATACACAAATTTTGGTTATAATCATTTTTTAGGAGCACCAATTTTACCTATAAAGCAGTTTGATATAGACAAGTTTAAGCCTAAAAAATTATTTTATTCTGTAACTAAAAATACTTCTATACATAGGTTAAGTCTCATCAGTGAATTAATAGCAAATAATTTAGATAATGAAGGAATTATTAATTATCATCCTGTAGATTTTGAAATAAATTATAAAGATCCTAATTTGTTAGATCTTTATAGAGATGATGAATATGTAGAAAAGAAGAAAAAAATAATTTCTATATTACAAGAAGAAGGAATAAATTTTAATTTAAAAGACGATATATCATATCATAAAGATAGTTTATTTACTATAGTAACGCCTCGTTTTGCAGCCCATAAAAATGATCAATATATGGATGAAATAAATTCTTTATTTACAAATTTTGAAATATGGCAATTAATTGCTATGGGTAAACCTTTTATTATTCTTGGAAGTTGTCAACTTATTAAATATTTAAATAGAGAAGGCTATTTTACGTTTTATGATATTATCAATGAAGAATATGATACATTTTTAGATTTTCCTAAAAGAGCAAAATTAATTTGTGATGAGCTTATTCGCATACGAAATAGTTGTGATACTGAAAAAAAATTAGAGCAAGTAAAAGAATTTACTAAAGTTAATAGAGAAAAATATTTAGGAATAACTCATCAAGTAAAATTTTTAAAATTATTTGATGAAATGAGATATGGTAGAAAATATTAAATGTATGATATAGTTTATATAGGGAAAAAAGACCTTCAATGGCAAGTTTTAAAGAAAAAATTTGTTACATTAAAGCATGCTATGACCTTTAGAGAGGCACAAAATAAAATATTCACTAATATGTTTTGGACTATATGGGGAGATATAGTTCAAGTAAAAGATAGTTTTGATTTTTCATTTGTGCCAGAAGAATGGGATCAAAATTTAATACATGTTTTTAAAAATTTAAAAATAGTTTCTGAAGTAGAACGTACTTCAGAAGGCACTTTTCAAGCTCCAACAACTTCGTATGTAAGTGGAGTTTCGTTAATTCCAAAAAATTTAGAAGTAAGCGATAGAGAAATTGAATATAAGTTTTTTGTAAATAAAAAAGAAATTGAAATTATTGCAAGTCAAGATAAGCAGTATGATGTTGTATTCATTAGTTATAATGAATTAAATGCTGATGAAAATTATTTTAAATTATTAGAAAAAGTTCCATATGCACAAAGAATAAACGGAGTTAAAGGAATTCACCAAGCACATATAGAAGCAGCAAAGATAGTTAGTACAGAAATGTTTTATGTAGTCGATGCTGATGCTTTAATAATGGACGAATTTGAATTTAACCATCAGTTAAGTAGGCATGAGGTAGATATAGTACATGTTTGGCGTAGTCAAAATCCTATTAATAGTTTAGTGTATGGTCATGGAGGAGTTAAACTTCTTCCTCGTAAATTAACATTAGATATGGATGTAACAACTACCGACATGACAACTACTATTAGTAAAAAATTTAAGCCTATACAAGAAATATCTAATATAACAGCATTTAATACTGATCCTTTTAATACTTGGAAAAGTGCATTTAGAGAATGTGTAAAATTAGCAAGTAAAATTATTCCGGGTCAAAAAAATGACGAAACTAATAAACGTTTAGAAATATGGTGTACTGAGTTTAATCAACAAGAAAAATATGGAGAATGGGCAATTAAGGGTGCAATAGCTGGAAGAAAGTATGGATTAGAAAATGCTGATAATATAGAATTGCTTAAAAAAATTAATGACTTTGATTGGTTACAGGAGCAGTTTAATGATTGAATGGCAAGATGACAAAGATGTTTTTGGACGAATGTTTGCATTGACCGGTGATCCTATATTTAAAAATTTAAGGAATGCTGTTGATCACTTCGACGCAGACTTATCTGATGTATTAAGCTGGGGACAACTTAAAAGTAAAAAATGGTTAGTTGAAGAATTAGAAAAAGTATGTGAATCAAAAATAAGTCCTACTTTAGGTAAAGTTTTTATTTGTGCAGGCTGGTATGGACTATTGGCAAATATGTTATTTGAAGGTAAATTTAATATTAATATAATAAGAAGTTTTGATATAGATGAGAACTGTGCACCTATTGCAGATAGTCTTAATAAGTCAAAGGTTATCGATGGATGGAAGTTTAAAGCAATAACAAAAGATATTTTAAAACTTAATTATTATGAAGCTTTATATCATACTAAACGTTCTGATGGATCAGAAGTTGAGCTTATAGATGCACCTGATACTATTATCAATACTAGCTGTGAACATATTAAAGAATTTGAGAGATGGTATCGTAAATTACCAAAAGATAAATTAGTTATATTACAAAGTAATAATTATTTTGGTTTACCGGAACATAATAATTGTGTTAAAGATTTAGAAGAATTTAAAGAACAATGTCCTATGAACACAATATTATATAGTGGCGTTTTTGAATTAAAAGCCTATAACCGTTTTATGTTAATAGGTATTATATAAATATACGCATATAGGAGATACCAGATGCTAAAATTTGCCCCTAAAATTGATATGTTCCAAGCAATGGAACGTCGCGAAAATCATAAATTTTTTAAAGATAGTGCCCCTAAAAAAGAAGATATTGAAGCTATTTTAAAGAAAGCAATAGATTTAACACCAGTAAAAAATTCTAATTATGATTTTAAAGTAGAAGTATATGGTCCAGAATTTCATGCAAAAAAGAGAGACCTTCTTCCCCACACACTTCATCATTTAATAGATACTAGTTTTCAGTTAAATAAAATAAAATATGCAGAAGCAGATGAAATTACTAGGGGGTTATTAACATCTGATTTACCATTTCATACAGAAGGAAATAACAAGTATTTTAGTTTTAATCCTCAAGTTTTAGCACCTTATCTTTTAGTATTTAAATATTCAGAGTTTCAGTCTAAATCTAATGGCGAAAGAATTAAAAATAATACCCTGTCAACTGACGATATTTGGCTAGAACGAAGTGCAGGTTATCAAATGAATTATTTAGCAGCGTCTGCTATGTATGCTTATGTAATATCAGTGCTTGCAAATAGTTACGAATTAGATGCAGCATTTTGTCAATGTTTTGGTTACGTACAAGATAGGGTTTCTATACCGTTATTAGGAGATTCAAGACATACAGGATTTATGTTAGGAATAGGAACGTACGACCGTCCGGCTTTCAGAATACCTAAACCTAGTGTAGAAAGAGTTGTTGAATGGCCAGAGTTAACTTCGCAATTAGGGCCTAAAGAAGAAACTTATGCTGTTGCTGTTAATAATAAAGTAGAAGAAATAATTAATAAATTATTAATTACTAATGGTGAAGTTGATTCAGCAGAAAGAGTAACTGAGTTAAAAAATACTGTTAATAATATTACTGTAAAAGGTCTTAGTGCTGTTCCTACTTTTCTATCGCAAGATTCTAAATATTCAAATGCTAGTAATTTAATTTTAACACATAAAAAATCTATTGTAGAAGAAGCAATGACTTGGTTTAAGACAACTTATCCTAGTGTTCATGATGAAATTCAATTTCAGAAATGTAGTCGAGACACAGGTTATAATATTGATGCAATTGTAACTGATTTACAAAATGGTGGTAATTTTGAAACTATTGCAGTAGCAACTAGATATTGGGATGGAATTACTAGTATTAATAAAAAAATTAGTCAATTAAAAAGTTCACCTCCTGTTTTAGATGCATTGGGAGAAGAATTAGTAAACCTAGTATTAGAAAAAAATAGTAACGAAATTGAATCAGTAGGTCATAGTCAAAAATGTAATAGAGATTTAAAATTTGTATTAAGTGCAGTATTTGATGACATGAAAAATAATAATGGATTACGTACAGATTTAATTATAAAAACTTTTGATAATGCATTATTTCCTAATGGTACAGCAAACGAACTTAATATTATAATGTCCTCAAAAGAATTTTATACTAAAGTTTTTCAAGATGGAGATATTGTTGCTTTTTCTAAATTATTAGAAAAAGTATGCGATGGAATTAGGTCGAATCATTTGCTTCTAAAATAATTCTTTTTGCATCGTTCCAAGATAAATTAGACTCGCATCTCCATAGATAACGTATAGTATCGGTTGTAGATGTTTTCCAAATATTATGACACATGCCAGTATTTAATAAACATATTTGATTAGTAAATGCAAAACTTGCAATATGTTTAAATTCTCCTTGTGGAAGTATTGCTCTATTGTTGTTATTTAAATTTAATTCATTAACAGGTAAAAAAATATTTGTTAAACATTCTTTTGTACAACCTAAAATAGGAATCACTATAGAAGCTACATCGTAGTCAATATGGATAGGTACAGAGTTTTTATTAGGTCTGCTTTTTGGAGAGTACCAACCAAGCATAAAATGTTTTGATAAAGGCCACTGATTTTTAAAGAAATCTGTAAAATATTCTTTTAGTTCAGAGCAGGCATCATAGCTTGTATAATTACTTTTAACTTCTTTATTATAATACTCGTAAAATATATTTTGAAAAATTTCCTGAGAATAATTAATATTTAAGGGAATTACAAAATCATCAATATTTGTATTTGGATCTAAATAATCTATTTCCATTTTTAACTAAGCCTATATTATAAATTGTGTTCGCCATAAGACACGTTCGCCGGTAAATGCATCTCGTTTATGCATTACTCTAATATTATCATAAATTATTATGTCGTTATCTTTCCATTCGTGTTGCCAAGAGAATTGACAACAGTGTTCTACTAGTTTATCAATATCAATGTCTGGACCATCCGCCTTCAATAATGTTCCTGGACTAAAATAAAGAACTTTATCCTTAGTTACATGATGCTCAAATATAAAAGGTCTATGTATATTTTGCATTTTTAGTATTTCTAGTTGTTTTGTAGTAAAACAATAATGTAAATCTTTTGGAGGATAATAATATCCTGTTACCCTTCTTAATAAATCTATGTTATCATATGCTTCTAATGCAATCTTCATATCAATAAAATGTGTAGGAGCTAAATTACCATTAGATTTATTATATAAAGTTACACCAAAATAATTTCCTCGTCCATAACTCCAATCATTATGCCAATCAACTTCATTATTTTTGAATAATTCGTTACTACTAACTTCTTGTACTATGCGATCGTCGTCTAGTACATGTTTTACTGTTGTTAATGGTTTGCCAAGAGTTTTAGCAAATTCAGCAAATTGGTTTATAGTTAATGGTTGGTCATTTTTTATATGAACGAATCCATGTTCATACAGTAACGTTTTCAGATCTGTACCAGATTCCAGATCTCCATAATTCACGGTCACCGTCATAAGCATCTCTCCTATGTAAACTATGATGTTGATCACTTAAACAAATATCATATTGATCCCATACATGTTTGTATACATATTTGTCATTTAATGTATGATTTTTAAGTTTATAATATAGATCATGACTTTCTCTTTTATCTATACCAGCAAAACCTCTAATAACCGACCAGGGGTAATGAAGACCTTTTTTATTGTTTAATGGGTGAGTAGTAACAAGGTTCTTTCGCGATGTTTGTTTTGTATGAGCTGCAATGCCATCTATATCTTTAAATGCTTTAAAAGTTTGTTCGTTTGCAAAAACATTTTTATAAAATGTATCTCCTACTAGCATTTTCTCAGGATAGTTTACTATTTTTGATTTTAGTCCATCAATTTTTTCTTTTGTTTCTTCGTCTAAATCTTCATATGCAGTTTGAGTATCACTAAAATAAGTGTCTCCACCGTCTACTCCAGGTTTATTCATATATATTGCAACTATATCTTCTGCACCGTTTCTATTCATTCCTGCGCAATGCCATTCTAATTCTCCATCTTCAGCACCAGTAAATAAACCATTGCGTTTAACTCTTACAAATTCATGTAATCCGTCTACTCCAGATCCTACTACTTCCTTTTCTTGAGCAACTACATCTCCAATATTTTGGTAAAAAGTTAAAAGATCTTTAGCAGGAACAGGTGTTGGATTTTTGACTACTACAATTCTTTTAGTACCAATAAAATTTCTGACAGTAACAGCATCGTCTATACTGTGATAGTCAATATCTTCAACTTGAATTCCAAATTTTATATTAGAAATTTTCATTAATATCCCCTTTAATAAACAACTCATTATATTTATTTAATGAGATTTTTTCTAGTTGTAATCCGACATTATCTTTTAATTTATAATAAAGAATTGATTGCCAGTTTGTTTTAGTAGTTTTTGGAGGAATAACTAAATGCATATCTGGACTATAAATCCAGTTATTTTTATCAGGTAGATATTCTTTCCATCTATTCATAGCAGTTGAATTAAAAGATTTTTCATTTTTAACATTAATATCTTTTAATTCTCGACTCATAAAGATAATATCATAATTATTTTCTTTTGCAAATGACATTTGTTGCTGGATCATTTCGAATGTAACAAGTTTAATTCTATTGTAATGATCTAAATTACGATGTCGATATACGGGTGATTTATATAATCGATTTACACATCGAATAGCATTACCAAAAAGATTTCGATTTAATAATGTACTAAAAGAAAGTATTTCGTTTTTATCACGTATAATAGAAATAGCATCACATATATCTAAATCTAATTTTTCTTTTGTATAATTTTTTTCTAATCGACCAAATTCTGTTTGATCTTGAAGAAATGTTAAAATTTCAGATTGAATTTCTCGATTAATTTTATGTGTTGTTACCTTAATATCCAAATTCATTCTTCTTTAAATGTTCAAAGAAAGGAGCAACAGTCCAGTCTTCAGTTAAACGACCTCTGTTAGGATTGTCATGGTCGATAACTCCTTCGTCATTAATGCGCCAATCAATTAATCTTATAAAGATTTTCCCTGCTTCCGTTTCATAAGGAAATAATAGACTGGTTTCTGCTTCACCGTATGCACCTGCTTTTACTACACCCGAAGTAGCTTTACTATTAGTAATTAAATTATAAGAAATATCTAATTGTTCAGACGCCAATTGTGCTAATTCAAAAATTTCATATGCACAATTTCCTCCCATATTTCTTCCTATTAATCCTACACTTTTAATTCTTAGTACAGGTGTAATTCGATTATAAGGTTTTGTTGTGTTAAAATTAACTCCAGTTTTTATTGCGGAATTGATAAATGTTTTAACTTGTCTTCCAATTGTTTGTTCGTTTGTACCCTTGGCTATAATTGTTCCAGTATTAACTGGAAGTTTGCATTTAAAAATATTTTCTAATGCTCGAACTTTTATAGTTGCCCATTTTCCATTATCTAGAATTTTATATATTTCATCGTCATCGGCACCATTCATGCTATGTAATAATAAGCGTAAGCCGGCTTCTTTTAATTTTTCAACATAAGAAAGTTGCCCGAGTTTTAATCCATTAGTAGTAAGGCTAGGTCTATGTCCTATTTTTTTAACAGTTGAAATTATTTCAAAAATATCTTCTCGCATAGTAGGTTCAGCACCTATTAAACGAATATATGTTCGATTAGGAAGTTTTTCTAAAAAATTATATAGCTTGTTTTTATTAAGATCCGGAATGTCACGATTAGGAATGTAACAGTTTGCACACTCCATATTACATCGATGAGTTAAGTCTATTACTATATTTGAAAATGTATTATCTTCAGGATTTAATTCAAAATACTCCATACAATTCTCCCACAGTTATATTATACTATGGGCGAAATAAAAAGTCAAGAATTAATTTAAATCAACCCAGGCCGCGCCGGTATATCCTTGGAATTTAGTACCTGTTGTATTAAATACTACCATTCCAGCGGCAGGTGACGTTACGGCTGCATCTCTAGCTGTATCGTTTGCATATACAGCATTTTGAAAATAGCTAGTAGTTGTTAAGTGTGCAGTAGATACTGTACCTGTTCCTCCACCTGCAAGTTCTAAGTTAGAGTTAGAATCATTAGCAGAAATAGCATTTCCTAAAATGCTTACACCGTCTAATACAATGTTACTACCTGCTACAGTTAAGCCACCATACATTGTTACTAGTTTATTTGTGTCAATTTGCATTGCAGTTACAAGTGTACTAGAAGGATTAGAAATATTAAATTTTAATAGTCCTTGGATATTAGATGGTTCAATAGAATTGGCGTATGCGTCAATTTCGGCAGCAATAAGATGAGTAGTACCATCATGTCCTCTCCAACCTATAGTTCCAATTTTATCTCCATCTAAAATTGTTGTAGGTGTATCAATATTTCCTCTTGATTTTGTAAAGTTAAAGGAATAAGCATTAGTACTGTCAAAAGCAGATACTAAAGCAGTTGCACCTCGAAGGATTATGGTACCATTAGCTTTTAAATCAAGAACGCGATTAGTACCAACAGTAAATTCTAAATTACCTGGCATAACACCTGAAGATACAGTACCGTCTATTGTACTCTTAATAGTTGATCCAGTTGTATATTGTGTACCATCATACCCTACGAAATTAAGATGAAATATGTCGTCAGTATCTACAAGGGTTTCAGGCGTGCCTGACGTGCCTTTTGATCGTATTAAATTTACCCGACTTGGTGTTACAGTACTATGATGTGAGTTAAGATTAGTTGCATTAGTACTACCGTCAATAATAGTTGTACTTCCTGCTATAACAATATCTTCAACTGTTAATCTTTGAGTTGCTGAATCAAAAACTAATGTACTATCATCAGCTAAGAGATCAGTAACTATTTGAGGAACAGTTAACGTACCATCAATTACTATATTTCCTACGCCAGTAAGATTGTTGCTATTAAGATCTAAATTACCACCTAATTGTGGTGTTGTATCTTCTACAAGCTCTGTTAATGCTGTTATTTTAGTACCACCCTGCGTAGTACCATCTCCTACATATATATCTTTAGTATCTGTAGTATAAAGCAATTCGCCTTCTACAGGGGTGATGACAGCTCTTTCTGCATTGGTTCCGCGTCGTAATCTTAAAGCCATTTATAAAACTCCTGGAATATAGTTTCTTATATGTATTTATGCCTTGATACTATATTCTTTATCTTCTCTTTTTCATAAAAAAAGCAGTACGCTTTTTAATATCTTGTTTTACACGTTCGATATCTAAGCGAAAATCTACATTTAAAATATCATTTTCGTATGCTTGAAATATTCCTTCTAGTTCTTCTTGTATATTTACCTCAGAATCATCAGTGTTGGAATTAGCAATATCGATATCCCAAATTTTTCCATCCTTAAATACAACTCTAATAGAATGTAAGTACTCGAGAGGAATTACCTTTATGTCTACTTCTCCAAAAACATCAGGCCATACATCTATTACATGTTTTGGTAGTTTATTTTTATGCCGCGGCGACACTTTCAGAAGACTTTGCTTTTTTCTTTGTAGGAACAAGCTCTTCAGCTTGACCTCTTAGTCTCTTTGCCTCTTTAAACAACGAATCGGCTTGACTACGATATTGAGCCGCTAAATCTTCATCTGTTAATACTGCATCGGCTGAAGTAGTACTAGCAGGAGGGGGGATGTCTGTTACAGTAACAGCAGGAGGTGTGTTGGTCCTTGGTTCGTCAGTAATAGCAAGATCATCTATACTAACACCTTTTTGCTCTGCAATCATTTTATTAAGTTCATCTAAATCAATTGTAGTTTGCTGATCGGGTTGCATTTCTACAGTTTTAGTTTCAACTTTAATCATTTTGCCGGTAGTATGAAAGGCAGCAAGCATATTACGTCCATCTGGTAGAGTTGCTCTAGCCATTGCTTCTGCAAATTCATTAGCACTTTGTCCTGCATCTGATTCTATTGTTTTCATTAAAGCATCATGCTCTTCTGCCATAAGATTTTCAGTTGTAACTACTACAGCACTGTGGGCATCCCCCGGAACAGTTCTATATGCTACAATTACTTTTCTTTGGTTCTTTTTAATTCTACCTACATGTTTAAGGCTCATTTGTTTCTCCTTGTGTCTTTTGTTGCTCAGACACTGCACTCAGAAAGGTTTCTAACTTATTATAAACAGTCCCTACAGTTAATAACTCATTTGCTTTAAATGCACCTCGTTGTGTAGCTACATCGATAGTTTGACGTAACAGATTTAAGTCATTAACGGTTAATTCGAGATTAGACTGTTCGGCTGTCGGAGAAGCTTCTTGTGATATTGCAGTGTCTTGAGGTTGTTCTTTTGTCATATATAAAATCTCCTTCGTGCGTACTATTTACTAGTATTTTAAATGGGGGTAGGCTAAAGTGAAATAGCTTATTTCTTTCATAATATAAGTTCATTTTTATTAGGACCCAGGCCCAAATTTCCTTTAACAAAAGTATTAAAAGATAAAGTAATTCTTGTATCAAAACCTTTATATGCTTCAACATAATGTTCTACTGTAGAAGGAAATATTAGCAGTGAATTTTTTTTATTTTCAAATGTCCATTTACCACTATTATAAACATTAAATTCTTCTAATTCAAATGCCCAATTTTTACCAAAAGGTGGATCACCTTCTCTACTTAAAACGGCTGTAGGACAAAAATCTCCAGCTATATAAAAAATTCCACTAATTAAACTATTTTGATGCCAATGTTGATGATGATCCTCTCCACGTTCATTAAAATTTAACCAAGATTGTGTTATATAAAAATTATGTGCAGTTGTTATTTTTAAAACTTCATAAACATATATAGCAAGCTGTTTTACTATAAATTTTTTTAAGTCAGCAAATTCTTTTAGTTCTAAGATATATGAATTAACTGAATTCCGATGTTCCTTGTTCTCAGGAGAACAAGCAGTTACTTCTACATTTTTGATAAAATCTAAAAAGGATTTAGATATTTCAAATTGTTCTCCTGACTCAAATACGGGAGAAGAAAATAAAGGAACAACTGCATAATTTTGATTATTCATTTTTGATATTTACTAGTATTTTAAATGAGGGCAAGCTAAAGTGAAATAGCTCATTTCTTTTCCCTCTTCAAATCCTATTTGTAATACAGGTGTTAACGTATTACTAGTAGATAAATTGATATTTTGACCAACATAAAACCGTCCTTTTAAGTTCTTTAGTATCCATTTTTCGATGCTATCTTGTAAATTATAGTGCATCGGAATTGATATAAATTCAAAATGAGGAGGTACTGTATTAAGTTTACGTATGTTAAAGAAATTTAAAGGATTAGGATCTTTTAATTTAGGCTGCTTCTTCATAGTGAGTAGTTATGCCAAATGGGGCTTGTAAATTTTGATCGTTATTACCATGGATAACAAAAACTGTATCACAGTAGTTTTCATCTCCCCAGCTACCCCAGGGATATCCATCTGTAAACATAATAAATTTTTTCGGTACAATATCATTTTCTTTCATATACTTCCAGTTAGCTTCAAATTCTGTACCACCACCGCCTTTTATTTTATAGTCTAATAAGTCGTCACCACCGGTGCCATCAAAGTCTGCTTCATTGTGTACCTTAGTATCAAAGCACCATAGTTTAATTTGATAGTCTCTATACTCTTGCATAATACCTTTAACTTCTGACAGAAAATCTTTAGCTTGGTCGTCACCGATTGATCCAGACATATCTAAGCTAATGCAAATATCAATAGTATTTTCAAAATTCATTCCTGGTAAAATAACTCCAGTATGCCAACCTTTTCGTGACGGACGAATAAAAGTATAATCGTTTTTAATAATACTTTGGATTTGTTGTCGAATTATTTCACGCCAGTTCATTTTAGGTTCGGTAAGTTCTTTAATCATCCGAGTAATTTCACCCGGCATATTACCAGCGCCAGCGGCTTGAGCAGCCTGCATCATACCTTCTTTAATTTCTTCTCGTATCTTTCGAAGTTCATCTTTAGAATAACTAGGTTTACCGTTACCGTTTTTTTCACCTGCACCGTCGCCGTTACCTTCATCCTTACTCCAATCAACGTGCTCGTCTAGGAGTTCTCCAAGTTGCTCTAATTCTTTTTCGTCTAAATTTTTAAATATATCATCATAGACTGCTTCAGAAGTCCAATCGTTATATTTAAAATCTTGGTAGCAGTCTATTAGTTTAGGCATTTCTCCTATATTATCACGAACTAAAAGATTGTTAACAATATAGTCTGAAGCTATATTGTGTATCATAGCGTCTCGATCTTCTCTTCGGGTAAAATGATCAAAAACACAATGTAAAATTTCATGAGCAATTACAAATTCAATTTCTTTGTTAGACATTGCATGAAAGAATTGAGTATTGTAATAAAGATTTCGCCCGTCAACTGCGGCAGTAGGGCACCAATCATCTGCAGATTTGATGCGTAGCCGAGTTGCCATATTACCAAAAAATGGATGACGAAGTAGTAATCCAACTCGTGCAACTATGATATTATCCAAAACCTCGACACGCATTGCCTTTAATTCTTTAGCAGTAATGTCTGGATTAGGAGCCCAGTTTTTTTTGCCTTCTACGCTCATTGTGCCTTATCCCTTATGCCTTAGTATATATATATTATACCACTTTTTACAGCAAATGTCAAGAAAAAAACGGCCGTTTTTGTTGAGAACGGCCAAACTCATCTCACCTTAAGCCTTCTGGGCGGCAGTAATATACCTACCATAACGCTCATGGAACTCATCAAAGCATGCAATTTCGTCTGGATCAATTGGTAACCCATATTGGGTAAGAGCAAGTTTAATGCCCATAACAACTAATTCAGTATCAAAATTATCCATTGCGAACCTTAAGAAGTTATTAACTTTTTCGTCAAACTTCTTATCACTCTTATCACAAGCCTCCTTTAGCTCGTAACAGAGCGAGACTGTTAAGGAATACATGGCACTGATTTCTTTAGTCTTAAGCTCGTTAACTTTGCCTTCCAAAATATGAGTTGGGTTAGGCATGCTAGCCGCCACTTTACGGTGAGCCGTGAATTTCACAGCAAGACCTTCGCCTACTGCGCCACTAACCAAATCGGTAGTGGTATTTTCGTCCAAATCATCTTCAAGTAATTCGCTTACAAACGACCAAGAACGAGGTGTTGCAAATGACCTGCTAGGTGATTTAGGATCGAAATCGTATAAATCTTTTTTAGCAAAAGTAAGATATCCTACTACATCTTGGTGGATATCATTATTTACTGCCCATTGAAACCAATCATCAAAGTCGACAGCCATTTCTAAGTGTACAAAACGATTAGCTAATGGAGCCGGCATACGATATGTAACACCTTTGTCTGCTTCTCGATTACCTGCCGCAACGATCATAACATTGTCAGGTAATTTATATGTACCAACTCGACGATTAAGAATAAGTTGATATGCTGCCGCTTGTACAGCAGGCGCCGCAGAGTTCATCTCGTCTAAAAGTAATACAATATTCTTGTATTTTTTAGCTAATTCTTCGGAAGGAAGTTCTCCAGGAGGTGCCCAAACCATTGTGCCTGTATTGCTATCAAAATACGGAATGCCTTTAATATCGGTGGGCTCCCAAAGACTTAATCGAATATCAATTAATAATGATTTTTCCAAATCATCTGTAATTTGGCGTACAATATCCGATTTTCCAATGCCTGGAGGACCCCATAAGAAAATCGGGCGCCTTTTAAGCATTGCATGATTAATACTTTTTTTAGCCTTATTAGGACTTACTGTCCTAGTAATGATGTCATTCTCAGCCATAATGTATTCCTTTTTAATTAACAGTCAGTGCCTTACTGTTCTTATATAATAACATCTCTAGCGTAAAAGTCAAGAGATTTTTTGCCAAAATTTAGGAATTTTTTTGGCGGCTAAGAGCTTTGCTTATTCCGTATTTTTTTATATCACCTGAAAAAAGGTGTAATTCGAGAGCTTTTTTTTCGTTAGTTACTATTATTTTTTTGTGATCTAAGTGGTATGGACAATTAATAAAATTATCCATCCAAATTATGACTTGGGTTGTAAATTCAAAGTCTTTTGGATAAGGTATGCTATAAGTTTGTAACTGTAGTTCTTCAGTTATAAATTGAAATCCATCTTCTGTAAGCCTTAAACCACCCTCTTTTCGAGTATTTTTCCACCACTTACGAGTATATTCTTTTAAAGTGGATTTGTTTATTGATTTTTGGGATTGTTGAAGGAAGATTTTAGTATATGTTTCTTTCCAATTCATCACTCTTTCACAACTTCACCACTTAATAATTTAACTACAGTAAAATCATTACAATCAAAAGTTTCATTTAATTTTTTTGCTAAATTTATAGCATGCCCGGGATTACTGAAACTTACTTTTTTATATTTGGGACCAGGATAACTTGTAAGTATATTGGATGTTTTTAAATTAAATGGAGATCCATTATAAAACACAGCCCAGATAGCTTCTGCTTCTAAAATTTGTTCACTCTTATAACTTTTTTTATCTACATGTTCTAATAGAACATTAGGTTTAGGCCTGCTCATAACTCAATCCTTAATTAATTAACTTCATATATATTTATCTTTTTATAGAAGTTGACTAATTAAGTGGGTAGTTAATTCACCATTTGTTACCTGCATCCATGTTTATTTCTATTATTTCATTAGCACCTGACTGGTCTTCTTTAACAAGTTTTTCTAAATCACCTTCTAAACGTGCCATTGTTATACCTAATGTAAATGCAAGATTTTTTGCTTGAGATATAGGCATTCGGATTTCTTTTGAATTAGAAGCATCAGCAGATTTTACTAATTGAATAAAGTTTTGAATTGAACTAGTATTTAAAGGTTCATTTTTTGTTGGCATTTGATAGTTCCTGTCTCATTTCTATTTCAGTACGAAAAGGTCCTTTATTTTCATAACGTTCTATAGTAATTAGTTTAGGGCAAAATGATTTAACCCAACCTTTATTAAATCGTATTATAAAATAACCTGCACAATAAAGACTTTTTGATTTTTTTGATTTACTAAACATTGGTAATTTACGTTTAACATCATATACAGGATTAAATGGTATACAACTAGTAGGATAATTGTAAACATCTTTTTTAGGAGGTAAAATTTCTGTAATATTTAATTTTTGCCAGAATATTTCTTCTCCAAGCCTTTCCTTTAATTGGTTTTCATTTGCAAAAAAACAAGTTCCTGAAGCATTATTTAACATAAATCGATCATCATTAAATGATAAAGTACCTATATTATTACCCTTTTTTTCTACAATCCAGAATTTTCCGTTTAAGATTTCTTTTGCTTTTACTGTCATTGGGGATACCTTGCGTTAAGAGGTTCTGCATAAAATGATACTTGATCGGAAATTCTTTGCATGTCCCATTTAGCACAGAATTTCATAAGACGTATACCTACATTTGAGATATTTTTAGCTTTTTTATGTTCTTTAATTGTATCGTCAATTATTTTTCTAATATCATCAGGTTGTGCTGTTAAATCACATAGTATTACATTTCGATTATAATCATCTAATACTCTATGTTCTTTTCCGTCGTGGTCGATCCAACGTTGAAGCATCATATTATTCCAATTAAATCCTTTAGTTTTTTTATCTTCAAATGCTTCTATTAATCCTACTTTATTTTTTGTGCCTTTTTTACGTACTCCAGGATATGCACTAAACACATTATCGCTAGTATCTCCACGCATACATTTTTCAAATAATAACCATTCAGGATCGGGTGCAGGTTTGCTTTTTCCTGTTTTTTTATCTATTATTGAATTACCCTTTTTATCATCAAAATATCCTTCTTGAGTTATTAAAACATTACTAACTCCATTATATTGCTTAATATTATGAGCAATAAGTTGAGTAAAATCTCCATCGGAAGAAATTATTATATGATTATCTTCTGGATGTAATTGAGTCCATCCTGCTATTAAATCATCTGCTTCTAATTGAGGATGTTGCATTACAGTGCAATTTGTCTTAGTAGTTATAAAATCTTTTAATTCATCAAAGATTTCCCAAAATACTTTATCTTCGTCTGTAACAGTAGTAACTTGCCTATTTCTTTTGTAAGGCTCGTAGAGGTCTTTCCGCCAACTTCGCCCTTCTAAACAAAATACAACATGATCTGCTTTAAAATCCTGCCATGCTTTTTTAATACTACTTAAGGTAATATGTAAAGCTATACCTATTTTTGTATCAAGATCACCGCGGATTACATGTCTAGCTCGAAAAAATGTATTAGCAGTATCTACTAAAATATATGTGCTCATAAAAGTTATTCCTTTAATTGCGTGGGTCAGCTAACTGATTAAGTATATCAAAGTTCATAAAAGTTATTGGATGTCCGTCATCGTCTGCAGAAGGATAGTATGGTTGTATATCAATATATAAATCAAATGCTAAACTTAGTCGAGGATAATCGTTTTGCCATTCTGCAACACTATGACTAACGTAACTAGGAAAAATCGTTAATCCACCAGCAATGTTCGGCATACAACAGTCCATTCCGCGCTCAACATATCTAGTTACAGAGTCATAATTATCTAGATGCACATTTCCACTTAGGTAAATAATCTCACCTGCTCCGTGAGAGTGTTCTTTAATTTCTTGTCCTTTTCTTATAATATTATACCAACAAATTATTTTTAAAGGAAGAAGTATTGTATCATCTTCTTTAATAAATTCAAGATAAGATTTTTGTATAAATTTAAATAAGTTGTTTATTTCAGGACATTCTTCCCCTAACCCAAATACATTGTAACGTCCATACCGTGTAGTTACAGATTCTTCACCTAATCCAGTTCCAGCATCTTGATTAACCTCTAATTTAAGAATTTCTTCTTCTTTAGATAATAAAAATTCTTTTATAGTTTTAATCTTTTCACTGTCTTCCCATTGATATGATCCTAAACTAATGTCCCAACTAGGAGCATATGGACTTCCTGGACGTTTACTTTTTAATTTATATATCACGATACTTCAGATTTACCTTTTCCTATAGGTGTTACGTTAATATAACCCATTTCTCTATCAGGATCAAGTCCTTCTTCTTCTAACATTTGAATAACAATAGTTCTAAACCAAGCATCAACTATTTCTTCGTTTGCTTCTCCTGAATAACCTGCATCAATAAGTTGCTCAATAAATTCGTTGTTCCAATCAAGTTCAAAGAAACCATTTCTAATATCGTTAGTATTAATTTGTGTATCTAATACAGCAACCCATGGTTTTCCATTTTTAGTTGCTTCTTGTTTTTCTAATTCTAATGTTTTTCGACGAATTTCTTCGTTCGAAAGTTCTTTTATTTCTTCATTAGAATTTTCTTTTTTTAATAGTTTGTCTAGCCATTTCATAATCCTGATCCTCGTAATTTGTCTATATCTATAGGCCGATTCATTGCAGTTTCAACTTTATCAACATTTTTAAGTTCCCCATGCATTTCCGAAGAGACTGATGTGTAATCGTGGTGTGAATCGCCATCCTTTTTCCATTGCGAGTTTCGCAACTTCGGGATAGGTAAAGTTATATTCTTCAGAACGTCCCCCAAGCGGCATAAGATAGACTGGACAGTCCAAGTTAGCGTTTTTGTATTCTTTAACAGCTTTTCCAACTTCGTCCACATCCACTTTGTCAGCGACAACAAACTTAAGATAAAGTTCACTACCATTAACACTAGCATAATCAACTGCCAAGTTAGGGTTAATTGCATCTTCCCAAGATTCTCCGCTAATACTAAGTTTTGGGGAACAACTCCAAGTAATTTTAAATCTGTTCTGAGTTGATAAAAATTCTTTGAAATCCTTTCTAAGAGTTTGGGTAGTATTTGTTTCAAATGTAACATTTTTTAAGTCTTTCATTTTAGGATGATCTAATAGTTCTATATAAAGCCTTTGCCATCCTAACAAAGGTTCACCTCCTGTAAAGATAAGATGAATGTCTTGCCCATTTTGCATTGTCCATTTACCTTCAGGTGTAAGTGATAAAAGATGTTCAACAACCTCGTCTATTGTTTTATCCATCATAAATTTTTTAAATTCGGGATAGATGCTTGCATATGTATCACATCCTGTATGGATAATAGGTAAATCATTAAAGTTCTTTGTAGTTAAATGTACTCCATTATCTAATAATTTTTTTACTTCGGGATTATGTTTATCTTTTTTTGTACCTCGAGGTAAGCTAAAGTTCATACAACGAAAATTGCAACCAAAAGTACGCAAAAATACACTAGGTACTCCTACAAATTTTCCTTCGCCTTGGACGGAATAAAATGCTTCTGAATACCTTAATTTCATATTTAATTATGACCTTTCATACTTAAACAAACACTATAAAATTCTTGTTTTAATGCAGAATCAGTTTCAAATGCTCCTCGCATAATTGCAGTAGTCATATCACTTTCGTGTTCTTTAACACCTCGTTGTGTCATACAATGATGTTCTGCTTTTACAACAACAGCAACATGTTCTGTTTTAGCGTACTCTATAAGCGCATTACTAATTTGTGTAGTCATTTCCTCTTGTATTTGCGGTCGTTCTGCAATATGATGTGCTAGTCTATTAAATTTACTAAGACCAATAACTTCTTCTTCTGGAATAATACCTACCCAGCAACTTCCAACAATATTTTGAAAGTGATGAGCGCAAGTGCTACGAATAGAAATAGGTCCGCTAGTATAAAGTGATTTGTAACCCATATTAGGAAAACTTGTAACTTTTGGACAAGGTTCATATCTTCCTTTAAAGATTTCTTTAATAAACATTTTTGCTACACGTTTTGCTGTTTCTTTAGTATTATGATCATTATTTGTATCAATAACTAAAGAATTCAAAACATTACTAAATGCATCTTCCACTTCTAATTGTAAAATTTCTAATTCACCTTCTTCAATAAATTCAGAAATGTTATCATTACAATGATATCTAATGTTTGCTTCTTTTAATCGTTTTTTTATTATTTCCGCAGTTGTAAGCATAAATTTAATTCTCCGAGTTATAGACGAGGACGTCTTACTCCATTGTTATAATACATGATATTTAGGTTTTTGTCAAGTAATTTAAAAATATTTTTCTGACATCTCTAACATATCATGCCAATGAGCAATATTTTCCAATTCTTTTTCAATAGTATCAATTGTATCAGGGTGTTCAGCTACTCCTACTGGACTAGCTAAAAATACCTCAACGTTAGCTACATGCTTAGAAATCATTCCAGTTGCATGACTTTTAAAAGCCTCTAAAAGTTTTTCTCTCATTATATTCTCCTTATTAAAAATCAAACCTTTCTTGATGCGCGGTCATTTCTGCCCACTGTTTATCTTCTTCTTCTTTTTTCTTATCTCTTTTGTAATTTCCCTTTTCAGGAATAACATGTCGAACACCTCCACGCGGATCACTCATATCACCATTACGTCGAGGAATTAAATGGATATGAGGGTACATAACAGTTTGGCCAGCTGCCTCTCCTACGTTTTGCCCTATATTAAAAGCATCACAGTATCCTCGTTTAAGCCAATCATATCCCCACTTATAGGCTGCTTCAAAACATTCTGTTAGATTTTTCCAATCATCATTTTTTGGAACAAACAGAACATGTCCTTCTGTAACAGGAAATCCGTCTTTATAAACAGTATAATTTCTTGTATCGATTAAAATATCAGTCCAAGGTATTTCTTTTTTTTCTGTCATTTTATTCCTTCCATTCTAATATAGTCATCATTGTATGTAATCTTTTTCGAGCTTCATTAATATTAGGTGCAGGTACCCATGCAGTACCATTATTCTGTTCCATTTCTAACATAATATCAGAATGCTTATCTCCTTTTGTAAATTTAATAACGTCAGGTGTTTTAAATTTTAAAACAAATACTTCTGTCTTTCTTTTAAATTCTACAATATTATTCACGATATCCCCCCACATTTTCCCAGGGATACACTAACCATACATTATCGTCAGCTTTGTTTACTTCGTGACTCCAGTAATTTACACCTCCAAATTCGCTAGACAAATTTTCAGTTAAAACTGCAAAACGGAGATTTGGTTGACCTGTAATATTCCAATCTTCTTTAATCCAATTAAATGTAGCACCGGTATCATTAATATCGTCAATTATTAAAATATTTTTATTTAAAGAATCATTAGCCATTATTTTATTTGATTCAGATTTTTTAGTATCATCACGAAAGCTAACTTTTAATGTTTCACATCTAATAGCTAACATATTGCTTATTATAGTAGCTGGTATATTTCCTCCGCGAGTAATTCCAACAATATAATTAGGTAACCATTTGTCTTTAGCCATTTGAATTACAATGTTAATACACATTGTTTCTATATCCTGCCAACTATAATAATGTTTTTTCATCATGAATATTTTTCTTTCAAATAAGTTTCATTATGAATCCACTTACCATTTTTAATAAATCCCCATTCTTGTTTCTTCACTCCCATAAAGAAAAGACTCCAGCAAGGAATTTCTTTATTATCTATTTTTGATAATTCTAATCTATGTAAATCAGATGCTTTACAGTAACGAAAATGTCCCGGACCACACCAGTGTTTGCCTTCTGGAGTATGTTGCCAATAACCTCCTTTTAAAATTAGTGTAGCATAGTTCCAAGGATGATCATGTAAATCATCTATGTCGCTAACTAAAATTTTATGTAATGTAATATTGAAAGGAAATCTTTTCCGATCTTGCAAAAATAAATAATATCGAATTAGATAAGGTACCTTATTAAAACGATCATAAATTACTCTTTTTCTATTTTTAAATAGAGCCATCAACTTTTTCATAGTGCTCCTCGTATGTGTAGTCATCTTTAACTAAATTATATACAGTCATAAACTTATCGTATTGAATTTTAAGACCTGGATATTTTTTAATCATTTCTTCTATTACAGATTCATTAGGCCAATCATCTGCAGCCTTAGCTTTTCCAAACTCTTTAATTTGTCCATTTGTGTCATAGGTGTATTGTCCAAGACCAGCACCTTGAGTATTATTTGTAGTTGAGATACCACCTATTTGATATTGGTGGGTTATCGGAGCCATTCGAGGTTTAGCATCTGTATTAATTGTTATAGTAATACCGTCGTGTTCAAATTTGTAATCTTCTGCTTCAGCAGGAGTTACATCCCATGTAAAATTTTTATCATTCATTGTTTATTACCTTATATAGTTTGTGCCCACTAAAATAGTTTTCTTTTAATTTGTTAACTTGTTTTTTAATTAATGGAAGATAAGAATCATAATTTTCTATATAGTCTGTTATTTTTGTTTTAATATGTTCTTTATTTTTTAGATAAGAATTATAATTTATAGTCCATTCTGAAGGATATTTAAATTCATTTAAACCCATTTCGTCATAACTTAGTCGATTAGGTACCATTGGTAATGCATCTACTAATGCTCCTTCATACCAACTAATACCTAAAGTTTCTTGTAGATTTGCACTAAAAATAATTTTAGCCTCACCCAATAAATTATGATATTCATTTTTTGTTAATAATTGATCTTGGCACACAATAAATTCATAATTAGGAAAATCATTTTTTAAATCTCTAAATATTTCAGGTTGTTTTTCAGGAGCAACTCTATGCGGAAATAAAATTAAATCTCGTTTTTTCATACCAGTATATTGAGCTAATGATTTATTTAAATATTCAAAAGGCCAACCACAACGGATTATTTTATTTTTTTCTTTTTGTTTATTAATCCAATAATCCAATGCAGTATCGCCTTGTTTTAATTCATTTGAAAACATGTTAATATGAAAGTCTGTAGCATAAAAATTATGATCATATACCTCAAACATAGATTTTTCTGCATATCTACACCAGGGTTTATTTCCGATTAATCTACCTAAAAAATCCGCCGGATCATAAGAGCCTGCATGCCATAGTCCACCTAATTTAATTTTTACATTTAATAGCTCTGCCATATATTTTAGTTGTATGACTGTAGGATTCCATGCATCGGTATATAAAAAGTAATCGCCTGTTTTTACTTTTCCTTTACAAAACATTTCTCCTATTTTTTCTAATTGTTTACTTTTATAAACATTAGTGCCACCAAAGTTTAAGAATGCTCCCGGAGTTGTTGTTTGAGGAGTTTCACCTCCACTAATAACAATAACTTCATTTTTAGTAGCTTTCTGTAATTGGTTAGGTAGATATTCCTTCCACTGTTTAGTGTATCGTGTATCTACTGCTTCTATGTCTACAATATAAACTGTCATCTTCGTTTTCGTGGGCTACTTTGCTTTTTATTTGCTTTCCAAGTTAAGTATTTTTGATAAGAACGCCATACTCTAGATTTTTCATTATAAAGATCTCTCTCATCATAGACCTTACCTTCAAATCGGCAGTAATCACGAAACTTATCTAAATCGTCAAAAATTTCGTTAATTGGAGGAAAGTTCGTAGTCATTATTTTGTCCTCTAGTCTTTTGTATACTGGACATGGCAACCGTTTTCGCCATCTTCAGATATATCAATGTGTACTTCTCTACTTGGATATCTAGCTGAAATTTTTTCATATAAATCATCAGCCATCATTTCACAAGACTTATAGTCTACATTTAGTTCCCCTTCATATAGTTCCTCCAACCATCTTTTAAATTGTATAAATTCTATATCTCTATCATCATGAAAAACTTCTATTGCTACTTTAAAATGAAATGTATGTCGATGTAAAAATCCTAAAAATGATACATCAAACTTGTCACCAGTAGCAAGTTTTGGATCATCTAGAGCCGCAGGATATTTATGAATTCCTTCTTTTCGGAATGTAACCCAAATCATTCGATTTGCATTTCTCATAATTTTACTATGTCGTTCTTCCTTCATTTTATCCATAATCATGTCATCCATTTTATTCATTATTTTCGTTTCCTAACGGTTCGTCGTCTTCATATTCACTCCATGGTGTAAAGACTTTACGTTTTTTTAAATCATGTACGGTGTGTACCCATACACCAGGATTAGAATAGTTATAATCACGATCATCAATTTTAATACAAGCATTATAATTTAATTTCTCAATGGATGGTAATTTAACACTAATTTGAGATATAAACTTTTGATGTTCGTTAAAGTTACAATCAAGTACCCAATTGTGATATTTTATATCATAATCTAATGTAACCCAATATCCTTTATCAAGTAATTTAAATATAATATCAGACCATAATTTAATTTCTCCTTGATGATTTTGAGATATATCTATATGGAAACTTTGGTTAGCTCCAAGATAAATGTGTGTTGTGTAACCCTTTTCAATTTGTTCTAAAATATCACTTATAGGTTGGGCTCCCACAACAAATAGTGTATCAAGATCATATGCAGGAGTTTTTTCTACTTCGACGCCTGTGAAAAAGATCACATCATCATGTTTACCTGTAAAATAGTCTCGTTTCATCCTAATTCCAGTTGCGACAGTTTTTCATTGATTCTACAAATTTCATCTTTTAATCGAAGTTTAGTAATTTTCATTTTACGAATATTATCATCTATATAACTATTATTATAGCAAGATTCTATAAAATTGTCAAGTTCTCTATGTATTTTTTCTAGGTTAATTATTTGATATTGCAGTTCATTTTTTCGATTTTCAAAATTAGTCATTTTTTATCCTCACTTTGGAAATTGTATTATATTTTGAAATTTCATCAATGTAGTATTGATTATTAAATGTAGGGTCTTTTACCAGTTTAGCAACCGGAAGAAGACCTATAGCAAGTTTTTTATCGCCTTTGTAAAAGCCTAAAGAGTTAAGAAAATTTTCATTTCTGTGCCACCATTGATCAAATAAATGCATTTTAGAATTCATTGATCCTGTAGTAAAATATATAGACATATCTGATGAATAATATTTTAATGGTCTAATATTATGTTCACCTACTATATTATCATCGTCTTTAAAGACATCCCATAATGGTTTTCCTACTTCACAATAATTTACATAAACTTCTCCAAAATTAATATTTTTAGAAAAGTAATCAAAATCATTATCATTTAGTAAATGCCTAGGTCGACTTTTAAATGTAATAACTATTCTCGGTCTTGCTATTAAATTATTTTGTTTATCTTCTAGTCGATGTATTAATACATTGTAGTCTGAAATACATTTTTTTATATTTTTTGGAGCCTCATTCCAAAATTCCCCTGGGGAGAGCACTCCACCACGCATGTCTTCAAAATATTTGTGTAGTTGATTAAGTATTTCTTGATTTACTGGAATATCTAGTTTATATGGAATAAATTCCTTCCATTCGTTGATAGATTGTATACAATTATTAAGTTTAGAAACAATTTTTTCTGTTGGCCAATTATTTCCAAAATTATATAATCTATCATTTTCGAAAAGTTCTTCTGTGCGTAGAAGCTGAGCTTTAAGCTCTTCAGCCCATTTAACTCCTATTGGAGTTTCGTAAACAATAAATTCTAAAACAAGTTTATTATTGTTTTCTTCAAATTCTACAAAAAAGGTTGTCATTAAAGTTGTTCTTCTTCTAATACTTCTAACACATGTTCTTGTTCTTCAGAAAAATCTTCTTCGTCGAGATCATTTATTTTAGTATTATCTTCTATTTCAAATAATGAATTAAACATGGCACTTGCATTAATAGACCGTTTTCCCGTTAATCCTCTAGTTCCAATAATAGAAGTCCAAAATTTATCAAATTCTTTTATAATAGCATTAGCAGTATCTCGATTGTCTGTCATAAAAATTGCTTCTATCACATCTTTAAAATAAATTCTATTAAATCTTTCATCTACTAGCATTTTTGGAATTATATTATTATCATATTGTCTGTTTGCTTCTTGTACTGCATTAATATGATGCCAAACATTATGTCCCATTTGAATTGCATAACTAAAAGAATCCCAACTAGTTTTGCCTTCTTTACCTATTTTATTTAGATCACCAGGCTTATAACAACAAATATCTGAAACTTTTAATCCGTCTGTTATAGGAGAATTTTCAAAGTTTTTAAATATACCGTCTTGTAATACTGCATCTTTAAATAAACGATTATCTGTAGCATACTTTTTATCATCGATACTTGGAACCATTCGATATACCCATTTAGCTCTATCTTCTGTTTCTGTTTGAATATAAACTTGCCCATTTGCAGTTGCTAAGAACGGACTTGCACAATCATATGTTATTGTGAAGTTATTGTTATGATATTTACGAATTGCTCGTTGTATGTCAGTTAGTAATACTGCCCATTCAAGTTTAGATGTACCTAAAAAGTGCATATAGTCATGTAAACCTTTTTCTAATAGTCCATCAAAACGTAATGCCACAAGTCTTTTTAATACTAGGTGTATATCACACATATTTTGACCACCCATCGACCACCCATTAAAGTGATCTGTATATTTTTTAGGATCACAATAGTCTTTCATTTGCTGATACCAATCTTCAGCATCAGTATGATTTTCACCTTGTAATACATTTAAGAATTTACAAGCACCAGACTTGTTTTTCATAAAGTATTCGTTATTAATGCGTGTGGCATTTACAGCTTCTTGGTATGTTGTAATACCTGTAGCTTTTTGCCCAGCTGGTGAACGTGATACCCAAGCAGGTATATCAAGTATCATACCGTAATCAGCATACGCATCAAGCCACGTTAGAACTTGTTCTCGTTTCTTTTTAGCTTTAGGACAATTAGGATCTTTCCAATCACCTTCCCATACGCCTTTACCAATTTGGAAACCTCCCGAATCTCCTAGTATCCAACTGTTATTTCGATCTCTATTCCGTACCATATCTTCTTTAGGAGAATGCTTATTTACATTTAGTTCAGCGTGTCCTGCACTGTACAATGACCAATGATAGTTGAATAAACCTTTTTGAGGATTTAGCCAATTCATACTTTCTATATTGTTTGGAAAGTTTGATGGTATCCGGGACGTTTCTACGTATTCGTCATATCGTTGCTTTCCTATATAAGTAGCAAAGAAACCACTTATAGCAGGTAGAAAAATAGCGTAGTCGTTTTGTTCTACTGTTAAATTTTTATTCAACGTAACTGTCGCTAGATTTATTTACTTTGAGCGGGTAGAATATAATCATAATTAGCTAATCCACTATCTACACTAATTTGCATAGCACCTTGATCAGAAATACTCATAGTAATATCACCATCTAAATTGAGTATGGCTTGGACTTGTGCAATAGGCCAACTCCATGAGTGTTTAAGTTCGCCACTTATTTCATGTTGAAACACAAATGAACCAGCATGTGTACTAGCATCACCAAAGTAAAATACTAAATTATTGTTTTGGGTTTTTACAGTAAAAGTAGGTTCTTCAGCGTGTGCCGCACTCATTAATTTCATACGTTGTATTGATGCTACTGTAGGTGAAAATGTAACATCCCATTTAGCGCCTTTAAATTTTACAGTTTTAAGTTTTTCATCTATAATTGCTTTATTCATAAAACGATAATCGTTTTCAAAATCGCCTGCACTATTTTCAAAATGAATATGAGTAGGAATAGTTTCGCCGTTACGTTCAGCTTCAACTACATTAATTTTAGCTGATTCTTTGTATTCTGGATTTTTTAAATGTAATGATAATTTATCTAAATTTGGCATACCAAATGTATTTGTAAATTCAGATACACTTTGATGTGTTGTTGCTGTAAGTATAACTGAACGATCTTCAGCCATAGAGTCTATAGTTGTGGTTTCATTTTCTGATGAAATTTTAATTAATTCTAAAAAGCCTAGTGAATGAGTGTGTGTTACTATGTCTTGTAAAATGTCTTTCATGCCTGTTCTCTCCTTTAGTTATTATATTATAATGTATAAGTCTTTGTTTGTCAAGGATTTTTTATTCTCCAAATTCAAATAAACTTGCAAATGTATTGTGTTGTTTGGTATCTTCTAGATTATAATTTAGTACCCCAATTAAATTGTCTAATTTATTATCAATAATAGTTTCAGCCATTGCGCCACCGTCAAATGGTAATTCTTTAAACCAGTTTGGTATGTGTAATTCGTCTGTTGGATATGCTACACTTGTATATCCTAGAGGATTGGTTTTTAATTTACAAACGATAACTTTCATTCCATCAGTTATTTCTTGAGAATATTTATCACCATTCATACGTTTTAAAGTATTCCAATTAATACTCGCTCGAACATGACCAGGCATATTTGCTTTGCCTTGTTTTTCTTCTAATCGACGATAGTGCCCTATTTTATTTGCACGTTTGGGAGAACCTTTCTCCCAACCAGGTCTTCCTTCAAATTCTTTACGAAATACTGTTATACGTTCTAATATATCTTTTTCTTCAGCTTCAGTTAGTACCATTAATAAAAGTTCACTTAAAAATTCTTGCATAAAAACAGGAGTATCGGACCTTCTTAAATCCAACCCCATTGCTTTTACTTTCCCCAAACTTCCTTCTGAATCATTTCGAAATCCTTCAATATCATATACTAATGCCGCATAACGTTTTTTAGTAATGTATAATCCTGATTGTGCAACAATTTCTCTACCTGCTTTAATAACATCAGCGCGACTTTTTGGACAATGAAATGCTTTAGACATAAAGTTAAGAAATGTAGAGTTTGCAGCTTCTGCTACTTGGTCGTAAAGAGTAATAACATTTTCTTTCGACCAAGGTATTTTTCCTGATTCAATGTCGTTTTTCAATATCGGATATGCTGAAAAATAAACTGAATCAGTATCACCGTAAATAACTGCTTCGCCTACATGATTATATTCTCCTGTAATAACTTTATTAACTTCAGCACTCATGTGTTTAACAATTGTTCTACCGCTTAATGTAGTTGATTGTCCAATACGTTTATCAAAAAATCTACAACCAGGATTAAGAATAGCACCGTATAATGAATTTAAGTTAATTTTTTTAACTAGTTGACGTTTATCCCAAAATACAATTTCTGTGTTATTACCTGCATCTTTTGCTTTTTTTAACATTTCTTGCAATTCTTTACGTTCAGCATGCCAACGTTTTAAAATGCCCGGAATAACTCCTTCAAACTCTGTAGTAAAAATAGTACCATTAGAACTTAACATCCAAGGATTTTGTGAATTAAAAATAAGATTATAAACTTCTGCACCACTTACTACTTCAGAATGTCCTTCTTCCCAGTCTATGGTAAGAGGAACATCTTTACGTTTTTCCATAACAGCATCATATTCTAATGTACCAAACCTCCCTTCCCACGCTCCAGCAAATGATTTTTTTTCAAGAGTAGTTGCAGTTTGCACCATATCATCTGTTAAGTCAGGACGTAATTGTCCTATGATTGTTTCAGGAGCCATATTTAATGCACGGATTACACTAGGATACAATGAATTTAAATCCATTGACCCTATCCATTTATGCAATCCTTTTTTAGGAAATGCTACATAAGCACCAGCTGCTCCTGTATTTTCTTTATCTCGTTTTGGTCTATTAGGTACTTGTAAACCCCTGTGGTGTGCTTCATTAATAATTGCCTGTTCTGTTACAGCAACAGCACCCATTGTAGTTTGTAATAAAACAGTATTTGCGTGAGCAAGTTCGTTTGATAAATCAATAAATTTTAATTTTTTATCTAGTTTGTCTAATAGAGAAACATCTTGTCTATTATATTCTATAAATGTTCTAAAGTCATTATTATAAAGTTGGTCTAATGTACCTTCATAAACTGTTTTAGTTTCTCCTATTTCGGTTTCACCTATTGCATCTAGTCTATAAGAATGCCGTTCTTCATATGTATATTTACGGTATAATTCTAAACTATCTAAATGTACTCTACCCACTAAGTCATAAGTAAAAACTTCTCTTCCATATTTTTCATATTCTCGTTTTTTAGGAAGCTGACCCCATAAACAAAATCGTCGAGTGTCGTCTTTGCTTAATACACGTGAAACTCTATTTACGGTATAAGGAATATCATAACCTTCCGAGTTCCACCCAGTTAAAAGATCCGAATCTTCGATTAAGTTAAGAAATGCTTCGAGCATTTCTTCTTCTTTTTCAAATAGTAATGTATTGTCAAATTCTTTTACTTGTTTTTGTGCTTCGTCTATTGTAAGTTTTTTAGGAGGAACAGCAAGTGTAACAAGAGTATTTAACCATTGAAGGTGTACACTAATAGCAGTTATGGGCATAAAAGGATCACTTGGATCTGCAAATCCCCTCTCAGGATCATAATCTGTTTCAATATCAAAAAAGGCAATATTAAGTTTTGGTGCTTCGTGGTTTAAATAATTTTCACTTAAACATTGAAAAATAGGATTAATATCTGATTCAAATAATTTTTTTGAATTATTAATTGCAACTTCTTTTCGAAACGTTTTTGTATTCTTACATACTATTCGACTTAGTGGATCTCCATAGACACTTTTATATTTGCCTTTAGGGTCTTCATAGTAAAAGGTATATTTTACAGGATATTCTGTAAAACGCCGCTTACCTTCTTTACGTTCGACAACTCTAATTATATCAGAGTCTCTGTCAAAATATGCGTCAGCATAACTCATTAATAATATATATTCCTATAATATAAAGAGTTTAATTAAAGCGATAAAATTCATTATAATAAACCACGAGCATAATACAATTACGAATGCAGCCTTTCTAATAATAGCACTGACTACACCTAGTATAGATCCAATAAAATACATTGGTATAAAAATTTTTGTAGCAGGGCTTAAGATTGTAAATGTTAAAATTGCACTTGCAGAAATAAGAAGAGTTGCTTCTAATAATTCACAATAAAATGCTGTAGGACTTAAACGAAAACTTTCTTTCCAAAAATTCCTAACATTGGTTATCATTTATCCTTGCCAAGCGTGACAACTAGTGTTTCCAAATCATCAAATGCTTCAGCGTGTGCATGCCAATCTGCTTTTTGGG
>Ga0310342_100000091_pt1 | contig 42366 bp, 49 predicted proteins | sample S15DNA20500_MG_FD_206155 | JGI IMG/M metagenome (GOLD analysis project Ga0310342, IMG submission 206155) | Marine microbial communities from station ALOHA, North Pacific Subtropical Gyre - S1503-DNA-20-500_MG | ecosystem: Environmental > Aquatic > Marine > Oceanic | place: Pacific Ocean: North... | reverse complement strand
TTGGTAACCCAGCTAAGAAGGCAGACACAGGTGACCTAGAAGTTGACGGCACTATGTTTGAACTAAAAGGAAGTGGGTATGATGCTAAAGGTAACCCAGGAAGTTTATACGGTGCAAGACTTAACTCAAAAGGTATTTCAGATGGGACATCTGGATGGAATACACTTGATGCAGAAATTAAAAAAATGATGCCAAAGATTAAAAGTGCAAATAAAACTAAAGATAAAACAGCAGTACAAGGCGGAGCGAAAATTCCTGGATATTTAAGATATATGAATGGCACTAAAACTAAGAAAGGCATCAAGTGGAAAGAAGCAAGTAGGTATAACTTTAATGGAGCAGGACTAAAACGTTTAAATAGCGAAATACTTGGGCCAGTAGGTAATCCTAAAAAAACATTTAACTTATTAACAAATACATTTAAAAAGATAGTTACTGGCTGGAAAAAAGTATCTAGCTGGGATAAACGTATTAAGGGTATGATAAACAGTGATGGTACTGTTGATCAAGATAAATTATTTACACAATATAGTGCTATTGCATATGATAGTTATAATAAAGAAGATGAAGTTGAAAATATCCTTTTTGTTAACTCATCTAACAGAAACTATTATCTAGTTAGCGGACAAAATCCTACAGAATTACTACAAGCTATTGAATCGGGTGAAATTATAATTAAAGGTGGTATTACTTGGAATGACGATCAACAAAAAGCTACACCACAATACTCAATAAAATAAAACGAGTAATTAATTATTTGACAATAGTAATAAATTATTATATACTAAACACTAATTAGGAGAAGTTATGTTGCACAAAATTAGTGAAATGTGCGATCTAGTAAGAGTAATACACAACAAATCAGAAAACTTAAGACAATTAAAATACGGACAGCCAAAACAAGAACAAGACAAACGTATAATTGATTATCATGTTTCTGACATTCAGGCTATGTGTAGACAGATTGCAGAGGATAAACAACCTTACGAAAAACGGGAATAAGGATTAGTTGTACTTAATTCTATAAAATCTCGTAAGAAGATAAAGTGTTTACTCAATGACTCAAATAGTTCGTGGTTTAACGTTGTTATTCTACTATAACTAGACCTTCCAACCTCTACAAAATAATCCCTTTCTCCATATCGTGGAAACACACCAGAAACAAAAAGACACGTATCTCCTAGTTCTTTTGCATTTCTTGAATGTCTAATAGTTAAGTAGGATTCTGCAAAGGATTTTTTAGGTAAAAAATCATTCTTATCAATATGGTCAGCCAAGAGCATTACAACATAACACTCTATATCATTCGGTAAAGTAAGCCCTTGGCTTTCTTGGGTTTCTTTAACAACCCCATAAAAAGCCGTTTGGTAAACGTCCCTCATACTGTATTTATTTGGTTTTGGACAACCATGGTACTAAACCATTGATTTTACTAGATATAATCGAAACCTAATTATTTGACTTTTAGGGGTAAATTTGTTATAATTATAATATACATGAGGTAAAGATTATGATGCAAATAAAATGCACAGGTGGTACAAAAAATCAAAAGAAATATGCTAAATCTATGGCATTTTTTTGTGCTGGAAAACTCATGCACAGAAATTTAAGTGATAATATCAGCTTACGAATTAAGTTCTCGAATACCTTATACAAAAAATACGGAAATCTAGGTAATGTTACGTGGGAAGATGACAATTATAATCCACGTGAATTTTTCATGGAAATTGACAGTACTGTAAGGCTCCGTAGAATACTAGAAAGTGTAGCCCATGAAATGGTGCATTTGAAACAATTTGCCAAGGGCGAAATGCGGGATATGATGACTGCTGATAAGACAGAATGGCTAGGTCAATCAATGCATTCTAAAAGTGTTGACTACTATGATTTACCCTGGGAAATCGAAGCACATGGCCGTGAATGTGGCCTCTTTGTTCGCTGGGCAGAAGCTCATAAATTAGGAAAACGAAGGTGGACATGGGATCGATAAATACGTATGGGGACGGGTTAACCATATATGAGCACCAAAAAGATAGAAGATTTTACAGCCGCGGATCGTATCGATATAAAGCTTCTCGAGAGCAACTGTCATTACCTGTCAGGTGAACTTTGCGAGGAAAATATTGGTAATGCGATCAAATGGATTCTCTTCGAGAATCTAGAGAAAAAACCCAAAAAGACTTTAACTCTTTACGTCAACTCAGTTGGTGGTGACTTATACGAATCCTTTGGACTTATTGATATTATGCGTGATTCTTATCATCATATATCTACTATCGGTATTGGTGCTGTGATGAGTGCAGGACTTCTTGTTTTTGCCGCTGGCTCCCCAGGCAAAAGATATATTGGTAAAAATACAGGAATTATGAATCACCAACATAGTGATTCAGTTGATGCTAAAATGCATGATATGAAAGCCCAGATGAAAGAAAATGCTAATTGTGAGCAAAGATGTTTCCAAATTCTACGTGACGCAACTGGATTTTCATTAGCAGATGTTCGTAAGAAATTTAATAATCCTTCAGATCAATACTTTACAGCTAAACAAATGGTAGACCTTAAGTTAGCTGATCAAATTTTATAGCCTTTTTCGGTTGACAAACCGATTTGTAGATGTTATTATAGTAATATAATAATTAGGCAAGAGGCATTTATGGCAACCAAAAAACCCCAAGAACAAACATTTCCAGCAGTAGACGTAATTGCGACTGCATTCGCAGTACATCGAATTAACGAAGGATACTTTAGAGAAACCCGTCGTTTTTCAACTGAGGGTCAGAACACTCTTTTTTCTAATAAAGAAGCTATAACTTATCAGCTTGAGGTTGAAAATAAGAAATACAACCCACCAGATTTTAAAAGATTTAGAGTAAGAAAGGCAGATAGAAAACACGCTGAAGAGGCTCTTCAGTGGCTGTCTAGAGAAAATGCACTTAATATTATTGCTGGTAACTTATCAGACTTTATGGATTCGCTAATGAAATATATTTCAAGCGATAAATTAAGTAAGAATAGTTACGGTGTTGTTGCTGTAGTTCCTAAAGTATATTTTGAAGGCTCAAAGAAAAAGACAATTAAAAAACAACTAAAAACGTCATTTAGAGAAAGCAGACACATCGGCAATATCGGTGAACCTGTAACAGGAATGTTTACTCTTAATGAAATTAAATTTATCGATAAATTTACTTGTCATGTATGCAATGGAAGTATAGATGGTAATCTTGTAAGTTTCTTCAAAAACTTTGATCAAACTAAAGCATTACCAAAAGAAGGCACAACTTTTCATCTAAAAGCTAAGGTTAAAAGACACGGTGAAAACTTTATCACCAAGTTTCCAGAAACCCAGTTAAATTACGCAAGATTTAAGGTTGACAATAAATAAAATATATAGTATAGTATTAGGATGTTCACAATCACAGATATAAGAAGTACTGCCAAGCATACAGGAGCAAGACAATGGCCGATGAACAACAGTACAAGGTACCAGAGTATATTACAATGGATGATGCCCTTCAGGACGATGATTGGGGGCTTATCATTAACGCAAGTGGTGAACTTAAAGGAATTTACATTCCAAAGGGATCTGAACACGAAGAAGTGCCAGAATCAATTATGGAAATTTGTGAAGCATATTTCGGAGTTGATTGGGCTGAAGAGGATACATTCAGAACATTACATTAAAACAGGAGGATTATGGAAGTAATCGTTAGAAATAATAATGTAGAGAAAGCATTACGTATTTTGAAAAAGAAGATCAAGAAAGAAGGTCTTATGACAGAATTACGTGAACGTCAATACTACATTAAGCCAAGCGAAAGACGAAGACTTGCTAAGAAACGTGGAATTGCAAGAGTGGCTAAAGAACGAGCAAAACGTGAAGCTATAATGTAAAACAGTAACTATGGATAAGTAGAGTGAGGATCCATGAGTTACGAGTTTGAAGATTATAGAAAAAGGAAAGAAGAACCAAACATAGGTTCTTGGCCGTTCTGGATTCTACCTCCACAAGACGCATCAGGATATATATTTAGAATGATGTTGTTATTATTTGCAATACCGTTAGTATTTTTAGGATATCTATTTACACCAGCAACAACATTTATTTGGTGGGTCATATTTGATTTAATAGAATATATTAAAATTAAACGAGGAAGAGGATTTTTACCATGAACCAAATGACTTCTACCTGGGGTGACACCGCAGAAGTTACAAATACTGATACTGATAATACTGTAACTGGTGAAGTACATCACTTTAAACACGAAGACTTTTTAAGTATAGTATTGAATAGGGCAGTTAAAATAGATTTAAGATACAATCCACGTAGTAAATTTTATGTTGGAAGTAAAGGTGGAATGGAATTTATTAGCAAAGGTCCGAAAGAATACATACATAATGAAACTAGCAGATAAAATTTCAGTACTTGATAACTTTATATCACTTGAACAACTACAAACTATTCGTGAAACTATTTTAAATGGCCAATGGGGTCTTCATAAGAGTACAAACGAAGGCATGGAATTTTTAAATATGGATGTAACTGACAATCCATATTATAACACAGAATTATTAAATCATATTAACCAAAAATTAAACACAAATTTTAAACTAGGAAGAGTATATTTTAACGGACAATGGTTTGGCCGTGATGGTGCTTTTCATATAGATGACGATGACGGGAATAATCATACTGTTATAATATATACTAACCAAGTATATACATTTGGATGGGGCGGCTTTACAGAATTTATAGATCCTGAAACAAAAGAAAATGTCACAGTTACCCCTACCTTATATAGGGCTGTCTCTTTTCCAGCTAATATATTACATAAAGCATACGCATTTACACACCAAGATTGTCCAATGCGTACATCATTAAATTTTAAACTAGAAGGTGAATAATGGATACTCCAAAAAAAGATATAACATTTGTAAAAGAAGCAATGGCAATGTTAAAAGGCATTCCGACACAGGATGACTTAATTAAGGCTTTACAAATACAAGTAGCGACAGTTACATTTTTAAAATTAGACGGTGACGAAAGGATAATGACTTGTACTAAAAATCTTAAAGTTATTCCAGAAGCTAATCATCCTAAGACAGATAAAAAAGGTAAAGAAGGTAATGTTAACGTCTGGGATTTAAACGCACAAGGTTGGAGATCGTTTAAATACGATAGAGTAAAGAAAGTCGAAATTAATGAAGCCTAAGTTTATTGATGCATACATGGATGTTGCAGAACGCTTTGGCCAACTGTCAACTGCTAGAAGATTAAATGTTGGTGCTATTATTGTAAAGGATAATAGAATCATAAGCATTGGTTATAATGGTATGCCGAGTGGTTGGGATAATAACTGCGAAATTGAACTAGACGAAGGCAAATTAAAATCCAAACCTGAAGTACTTCATGCAGAATCAAATGCAATTGCCAAATTAGCAAGGTCAAATGAAAGTGGAGAAAACTCTACATTATTCTTAACTCACAGTCCTTGTTTAGAATGTTCAAAATTAATTTATCAAAGCGGTATCACAACCGTTTATTACAAACATGAATACCGATCGCAAGACGGAGTAGAGTTTCTTAATAAAAGTAAAATCAACGTGCATTGTGTAAATGCAAATGGATAAAAAATCACCCAATGCATATTATTCAAATGATATATTATCCAAATACGAATCTTTAGACAAATATTCACTAGTCTTTATACTAACAAAAATGATACGAAAAGGTATCGCCAAATCCCAACATGATGCTTTAAAGCAATTAGAGGAAGGAGTTGATCTCACAAACTTGTTCGTTGAGGAAGAGCCGGAAATAAGTACTAATGATGAAGAAATTAAAGAAACCCCGTAAAGACTTTTCTGGTGATTTGATTAGAGTTAATATTTTAAAACAGGAAATTGCGTTGTATAAAACACTACTTCGACCTCATGATACAGGTCATATTCATACAACTATAAGTTTTCTTCAAGAACGTGTTGACCATTTGGAAGGGAAATGCAAGGAAATGTATGTCCCTGAATTTCAGGAGTAGTATGTATTGGTATATCATCTTTATATTTTATTTAGGAAACACCCCAACTAACCAACCAGCTTATATTGAATATCAAAAAGAAATTTTTACAAATAGATGGGATTGTGCAACTTACTTAGAAGAACATAGAAATGAATTGCTTGAGGGGATATTACAAGCTAAACCAAATATTGATAAAGTCCGTTCTAATATATTATGTGTAGATGAAAGAAAATTACAAGAGTTAGAAGAATCAAATGACAGAGTTAAGTACAGAAAGTATATTAAAAACAATGCCCCTGTAGCTGAGTGGTTTAGCAAGGTCTTTGTAAGTCCTAGACGGGGGTTCGATTCCCTCCGGGGGCTCCAAGCACCCATTATTAGCCTTAGAGGATAGGAGATAACAATGCAACGATTATTTAGAGTATATGATTCAAAAACACGAAAATTCGAAACTGAAAACTTCGAAAATAAAATGGATGCTAAAAAGCTTCGCGATGAGCTAAACGAGAAAGGAAAAACAACCGCTCGTTTTACAGTTTCTAGAGGCGAAGACCATTTAATGGGTACCTCACGAAATAAATGAATAAAGAAACTGAAGAATTTTATTTAGAACATAAAGATAAAACTTGGGACTTACCTAAGTTTCCAGATGACACTATAGATGAAACTGATGCTGTAGCAGTTACTAAATGGATTATAACACAAATGCGTGACGGAAACATGGGCTGGTGTGAACTGAATCTTATGAACGTAAAAGGAGGAGAATTTGTTCCATTAGCTTGGCACCATATGGGTCAAATAGAAACTCAATTAATAGACGAAGAAAATCTTTATACAAAATATGAAAATCCTAGCCACGAAGGTGCATACGGTTGTACCTTATTTGGAGAAGATGGGGATAGAACTAATCTTAAAGAAGCATATGATACAAAAGGTGCCTTTTCAAAAGAACTGATGCCTAAAATTCCTAATATTACAGCCTGGTGGGATGGAGATTTCCCAGCTGGTTCATATAATAAAATACGTTTTGTAAAACTTGAACCTAACGGATCTATTGGGCCACATAATGATAATATAAATCCAAATAAAGAAGAACTATTAGACGACCAAAAATCTATTTGGCCAATTACAGTATCACTAAAAGAACCTGGAAAGAAATGTCATACAGTAGTTGAAGATTTTGGAACTGTACCGATTTCTGAAGGTAAAGTATATATTTTAAATCCTTATCGAAAACACATTATGGTTAACACATCAGTAACTGAACCATCTATTCATATGAACGTTCAGGCAACTGTTGGTTGGAGATTTGGAGAATTTACAAACTGTATATGTAGAAGCTATTTTGAAACAGAAGGAAGACTAGGAAAAGATTACTTACGAGTTCCTCGATCACTATTTAGGTAAAAAATGTTTTGGATTAATTCAACATCAGATAATAAAGAATTCTTTTATATAATAAGAAATGTCTTAAATGATGCTTTGTTGGAAGAATTAGAACAATATGTAAAACAACATGACCTTTTACAACCAGCTAAATTTATTACTGACGAAGCAGATGGGGATCAAAATCCAAATGTACGGGTAACAGAAATAGCTTGGATTGATACTCGATCAAATTCAGATTTATATAGTAAACTAACAGCCGTAACTACTAAAGCTAATCACGAGTATTTTAATTTTATTCTTACATACATAGAAACTCTCCAATATAGTGTATATCCACCAGGTGGACATTATAAGTGTCACGCCGATGCCGCCTTAAAAGGAATAAATGGTGATGCAAGAAAGTTATCATTTTCTATTGGATTAAATGATGAAGACGAATATCAAGGTGGTGAACTTGAAATATGGACAGGTGGTGATAATAAAATTTTTAAATTACACAAATATGAAATGGTTTTATTCCCTTCTTGGATACCTCACCAAGTCCATCCTATTACAAAAGGTACTCGAAAGTCATTAGTTGGATGGATACATGGTCCTGATTTCACATAATTGGTGGACAAGAGGTTGACAGAGATAAAGTATTATAGTACAATAGTAAAACTTGAATGAGAGATTAGTCTCTCACTTATTAATAAGGAGGTTTCTATAATGAAGCAAACAATTCAAGACTCAGTTCTAACTGCTCTTAAGAGTGGAAAAGAACTAACAAGTAATCAAATCGCAACACGATTTGGTGCGGGTAATCCGCAATCGGTAATCCAGAGCTTACGTTTTTCTGGCCATGCTGTCTATCTTAATACCAAAAAGAACGGTACTAGGAAGTACAGACTTGGAACGCCGAGCAGAGCAGTTGTAGCCGCTGGTTACAAAGCACTTGCAACAGCAGTTAACTAAGATTTTCTAGTTAATTCAATCCTAAAAATGGGTGGCACCACTACTGGTGTTGCCCATTTTTTTTGAAGTAAATAGTACTAATGAATTTAGTCGCCGCCTTAATAGTAATTCTTTTTCTATCTGGATGTACAAGTACAATTAGATATATAAAGACGTGCGACACATATACAGGAGTCTCAATACACGGAAGTTCAAAAGATGAACTCGTAGAGAATGCAATACCACAACTCACCGTTACCTGCCCAATTTAAAAAATTTTGGTATAAGAAGAAATCCAAAGTACACGGGTCCGGTCTCTTTGCTAGTAAGCCTATTCCAAAAGGCACAACAATTATAGAATACACAGGCGAGAAAGTTAAAAAGAAAATAGGTTATAAAAGAGCAGACAAACACCTTCCTAAAGTATGGATATTCGAATTAAGTCATCATTATCTTATTGATGGCAAATTTCCACGAAACCACGCAAGACTAATTAATCATTCATGCGAACCAAATTGTGATATAAAAATTAAAAAAGATCATATTTGGATATACGCAAAAAAAGATATTAATAAAAATAAAGAATTAAATTATAACTACGGCTATGATTATGATCGTGATGATATCCTTGATCATCCTTGTAAATGTGGCTCACCAAAATGTGTAGGCTATATTGTAGAACAAGACCAATGGCCTAAACTTAAAAAGTATTTGACAAAAGCCAAAAAAGAGTATACAGTATAAAGACGGACCCGTAGCTCAGTTGGATAGAGCGTTGGTTTGCGGAACCAAAGGCCAGGAGTTCGAATCTCTTCGGGTCCGCCATAATGTAACACTATATAAGACTAGTAAGGAGTTATATGGATGATGCATTAGACAAAGAACACGCCGAAAATTTAAGTTATGAAAATGAAGTAACTTCAAGGCGAACTGTAACTATTCCGCTAAAGGAGTACGATCAGTTAAAAGAAGAACAACACTTTATTAAAGACAAAACATTGATAGATATTATAGACAATATTGAACGATTAGTTAGAGCTTTAAGAAAACATATAATTAGAAAGGATGTAACATAATGTTAAAATGGATAATGATACCACTGATGACTATAGCAATAGTCGGATGTTCTCAAATTCCAAAAGAACCAGCACTTGCTTTTGGTAAGAAGTGTGAAGTTACAGAAAATGGTACTGTAGTATCAAGTTCTGTATGGATTTACAGTAAAGAAGATGGTTTAAAAGCTACTGAAGAAGCCTGTCCAAAAATGGAATAAAAAGGTTGACTTATTTGGATAACGATTGTATAATAGTATTATAACAATTAGGCACTGAGAGGCAAACAAATGAGAACACAACCACAAGCAATAATAGAAAAGCTAGAAGCAGACAATTCACGTCTAGCTAAAGAATCCATTTTAAAAGACGCAATGAGTGAAGGACTAGATGAGTTCTTCGAAGGCGTAAAAATGTGTTTAGATCCTCTATACACATTCGGCGTTAAAAAAGTCCCCACAAAAGATACTGTTATCTCAGCTCAAGGCTGTGATTGGAAAGTATTCAAAGATTTAGCAGAAAAACTTAATAAACGAGAACTTACAGGTCATGCGGCACGTGATGCCATTGAACTAGTAATGAGTTCTGCAACCGCAGAACAATGGAATGGTTTTTATCGTAGAATCCTAATCAAAGATTTACGTTGTGGTGTAAGTGAAAAAACTGTAAACAATGTTGCTAAGAAAAACGGATTTAACAAATACGAAGTTCCAAGATTTACTTGCCAACTAGCACAAGACTCTGCAAAACACGAAAAGAAACTTACTGGTAGAAAAATGCTAGAAGTTAAATTGGACGGTGTAAGAGTTTTAACAATCGTTCGTAAAGATGGTAAGATAGAACAGTTTAGCAGAAATGGAAAACAGTTTATAAACTTTCAACATATTATTGACGAAATTCAAACTGTCGTTACAAAGACTCCTCCGCCATATGATTTAGTTTTGGACGGAGAAGTAATGAGCGATAACTTCCAAGACTTAATGAAGCAGGTTCATCGCAAAAGTAACGTTACTGCTAAAGATGCCATTTTACATCTTTTCGATTTTATTCCATTAAAAGACTTCTTAGAAGGTGGCTGGGATAAACCACAAGAACAACGAACACTAATGTTAAAGCATTGGTACGAAACGAATAAAGACGCCTTAGAGCACGTACAAGTGCTGGATCATGAGATAGTAGACCTAGAGACCCAGGCAGGACAAAAAACGTACACAGACGTAAACAAAGCGGCTGTAGACGGTGGATACGAGGGTATCATGATTAAAGATCTAGATGCACCGTATGAATGTAAACGTTCTGCATATTGGTTAAAACTAAAACCATTTATTGAAGTAACTTTAAAAGTAGTTGCTGTTGAAGAAGGTACCGGACGAAACGAAGGACGTTTAGGTGCTGTAATTGTTGAAGGAGAAGACGATGGATACAATTATCGCCTTAACTGTGGAAGCGGTTTTAGTGACAGTCAACGTGATAGTTACTGGGCTGAGCGTGATAACCTCATTAATGTTTTAGTCGAAATTAGAGCAGACGCTCGCACTCAATCACAAGATTCAGACACTTATAGTTTACGCTTTCCAAGATTCAAATGCTTTAGAGGATTTGAATTGGGCGAAAAACTCTAAGAAAAAACTCACTTTTCCTTGCTTTTTATTTTCCTTGCTATATAATAGCTAATGCATCAGACATTATCAAAGGAGATAATAGGTGGCCCGAAGAATTAATCTTAGAGGAACTCCACGAAAGAAAAAAAGAATATCCCGAACAAGAGTTAAAGGGAACGAACCAGATCTCTCAAACGGTCTGAGCCTTTCTGCTGAAAAATTTCATCTAGCAAAATCTGCCGCAATGGATTTTTATCGTTACGACTATAAAAGTTCACATTACAAAACTTGGATATTAGAATACTGCAAGTCAAAAAAGGAGTGGGCAGGCAAGGCTACGGTTATAAGTAAAAATCCAGACTGGCGTTTCAACGGCACTACTGGTTCTTTATGTAGAATGTTAAATAGAGGTATGCCGGACATTCATCCAGACGGACAGGCATATATAGATAGTATGCCGGGATTGATGGGGGAAAATAAAGCATCAACAGAATGGATACATAAACAATTAAATCAATTGTTCACTGACGGGGAAAAAGTGATAGAAGAAAAGAAAAAAGAAGACGAAACTAAAGTAAAACTAGTAGGGGGTCCTAAGCCTACTATCCAAGAACGTATTCAACAACAAACATATATGCAATTAGACGCAATTGATTCTTGGCTTGAAAGTTGGGTTGATAATCCACACAAATTTAATCCTAAAGGATTTAACTTTCGCAACCATTTTCTTGACGTTAAAACAACACAGGCTCATGCTAGAAGAATGATAGACTTTTATAAAGACGAAATAGCAGAGCTAAACGAATTGCTAAATCCTTTATCTAAAAAGCAACTAGCAACAATGACTGAGAAAGAGCAGGACTGGGCTGAACAACTTAAAGAGGCTTATTCATGTTATGATAAAAAAGGGCTACAACTTAAATTAGATGGATTTAACAATTTTATGGGTGCATTAGGTGTAGTTATTGATACTGCTAAAGCTAATCGTAAAACACGCAAACGAGCACCACGTAGCAAAGAAAAGATAGTTTCTAAATTAAAGTATAAACGTCAGGATGATAAATTCCAACTAGCTAGTATTAATCCTATTGATATTATAGGATGTGAAGAACTATGGGTGTTTAATGTTAAAACACGCAAGATGGGAAGATATATAGCTAATAGCATTGATCCGATGCACTTAGAACGTGAAGGAACAGGATTAAGTGTTAAAGGCACAACTATTACAGGTTTTGCTATAGATACATCTATTCAAAAGACCCTTAGAAAGCCTGAAGAAAAAATTAAAGAATTTAAAGATTGTGGCAAGATTAAACTGCGTACATATATGGATAATATCAATGCAGTAGACATTAAACTCAACGGTAGGATCAATACCGATACTATTATTCTTAAGGCTGTAAGATAAATACTAGTATGAGCACTAATGATATTAATGATTCAGAGATTCTAGCAGTAAAAAACGGACTTTTACAACTAGGAGAAGCAATTGAAACTATTGCAAATAGGGAATTGCCAGCACCTGAGATTCTTAACAGAAGTCTTAGTGGTGACAAAATCCATGGCGGTAAAATCACTGCTTTTTCAAGTATAGGTATTCGCGACGAAGCAACTAAACAAACTATTGTTATAAAAGATGATGGTTTGTATGCAGATAACATATCTGTTAGTAAACTTGTTGGTGATACTACTGTAGAAAATGATCTTAACGTAGGCGGAACAATTAAGGCTACTAAAATAGAAGTTAATGAAATATCAGCCGACGTTAGAAATGCAAGAACAACACCTTTAGTATTTGAATGTTCAGTAGATGACGCACCATACGGAAAAGGACTCTTCTGGACAGGATATGATCATACCAAGCAGTTGGTAATGAAGGGTGGAGAAGATCGTATTTGGTCTAGTGAAGATTTCGATCTTCATACTGGTCATGAATATAAAATCGGAAATATCACAGTATTAAGTGCTAGTGAATTAGGCCCGGATATAGAGACATCAAATTTAACTAAAGTAGGCACATTACGTAATTTAAAAACAGAAGGCAATCTTGTTATAGACCAATTTATCTTCTACGACGGAGATGGAATGCGGTTAGGTATAGGCACAGATGCAGGTAACGGACAATTAAGTGTTGCCAGCAATGAAGTAGAGTTTATTGTTGAACCCGAATATGATTCAATCAATGTAGGAGCATATACTACAAGTGATGTGAATCTAATTACCGACAATCAAACAAGAATTAAAATTAAAGCCAACAACAGAATTGAAGTTGGTGCTGACAGTGATGCAATTACTACAGTTAAAGGTAGATTAGGAGTTGGAGTTAATAACCCTGATGTATGTTTCAGTACTTCGGGTCCTTTTAGATTTGAAAATAAAAAATTTGAAAACGGAACAGAAGCACCAAAAAATGGAATTTACACAAAAGGTGACATAGTTTGGAATAGCGAACCTCGTCCAACGGGATACGTTGGTTGGGTTTGTATTATAAACGGAACACCAGGGGAATGGAAACCATTTGGTGTTATAGAGGGGTAACATCATGAAACTTAATTTATCGGCCAGGTTATGGTCATGGACTGGGCGAATACTTCCACTAACTGCATTACTACTAGTAATTCTTTTAGTTACAGTTGACGCTCGCGAATGGCTTGATTATCTTTTAATAGCAATTGCAACAACATTTGGAACTATCGCATTCTTTTGGTGGTGGTGGGTTGTTGACGCAATTCGTAATCTTAATAAATTCTTTACTGAAAGTTATGATAGGTTTGGAGAGATCCAAGGACACTTACGTGAAATTAAAAAAGACGTACATGAGGTCAAAGCCAGTCATGAAACTCAGTTAAAAGCACTTAGAAAAAAGTCTAGAAAGTAATCCTATGAAAAAACTTTTAATGGTACTATTGTGCCTGTTTATATCCTCGCCAGTATACGCTAATAGCTGGAAAGACTATATTACTTCGCCTAAAAAAGACGTAGATCCTACTACCATGTTTTCAAGTAAACTTGATTTCTTTCAGCACATGGCGTTTTGGAATACCCAAGAACTTCCACATACTCTTACTACCTATATGGACCTTGATAAAAATGGAACTATAGATGAAGCATGGGCATTTACTATCAAAAATGAATTTAAATTACCTAACTGTGATATGAAATCAGAGCCTGAAGAAAAGAAAGGCACAATGACATTTTCAACGTGCCACGCTAACGAGGCAAAAGATCCATATTTTTATATTGTAACTTCTAAAGGATGGGTATGCTATACTTGTCCACTTCTATATATAGCAAAAGACCAGATTAGGTCAGTTTAAGTTTTTGGATTATCTGATTTAACTTTGGCTATTCTTGCTTTCCAAGAATCTATATCATGATAAATTTCGTCTAACTGGTCGCCTATACTTCCGTAGCTAGACACTCTAGAAACTCTCCAAGCATCTGCATCAATCTTAGCTTGTATTTTTGCACGTGAAGTATTTAGAGTAGCTTGTTCTTCGTCAGTTACCTCACTGACTACACCATTTACCATTTTCTTTTCATTTGCCATATCTTTTTCCTTATGCCATACCTAATAATTTAAAAGTTCCAGAGTCAAACGTGCCGCTAAATTTTTCTATTTTTAAATCAGTGAAAGTTGTAACATCACAAATTCCAGACCACAGAATTGCTCCCTCACCGTCATCCCTTGAAACTCCTTGTCCGTTACAAATCACATTGGACGTTGTTAAATCAAAATCTAGCCAGCCGCTCATTATTATCGGGTCAAACCATACAACATGAGAAGTCAAAATAAGATATTCTCCAGTGCTAAACGTTGTACTGTTTGCGTGTCTATCATAAGATGTTGTAGTATTGTCAAACATCGCTATTACGTTTTGGGACCATGTATCATCACTTGTGAACCCGTCATTACTTAACTTTAAGAAAGTATATTGAGCGTTACTATGAACAAGATCGCTTATTACTAATCGCACGGTGCTATAAGCAGAAAGATCTAAACTTCCAAATGTCACTGATGTCACTGATGAAGATACAGTTTGAGTTTGAATTGCTGTCCAACCGCCACCGCCGCCACCGCCGGGAATAGTAATTGTTTTTGTTGTACCTGTACCACTAGCAGTAACACCTGTACCAACAAAATCTAATTTTGTTGCACCTGTTGTTAAATCACTACCTTCTTCAGCTACAGTTAAACTACCACCAACTTTAGTATCAACGTATGTTTTAACTGCTTTTTCTGTTGGAATTGCCGTGTCACTATCACCTGACATATCAGTATCTGTACTAATCTCGTTAACTGAAGCGCCTGACGCCAATTCAATTTCACCTTCAATTTTTACGCCTTTACCTAGACCTTTAAATCTTAATTGTGGATCTATTGAATCAGTTATATTATATTGTTGAATTCCACCTGCACCTACAGTTGGATGATTATCGTAATAACCAGCTACATACAGTTTCTTTCCGTCATCAGCAAAAAATATTGATCGTGTCCAATCACCCCATTCGTCTGACATACCTGTTTGTTGTCCGTTGTTGCCATTAGGATGATTACTACCAGCAATCATTATAGAATTTTGATATGGTGGATCTTGTTGTGTTATGTGTTCGTTTATAAGTCCTATTGGTACTGAAGTTGTAATATCATATTTGGTAGTCATTGTATAACCATAAATCATACCATCATTAGATAGACCATGATTGAATAAGCCAAACCATCTCCATCCATCTTTACTAATCCACATATCAGTTAAATTATCATAACTGCCTGTTGAGTGTTCTCTAACAGTTAGGTAAGATTTTAAATATGTCTGTTCAAGGTTAAAATCTTCGTATTGTGTTAATGTAGAAATATCAAACGGTGTTGTCATTTCCCATTGTTTTATTGTTCGGGTTGACCGCATATAAAGAAATCTGCCGTCTTCACTTATCTTAAACTGTGATGCTGAATAACCATATAATGCTTCAGACCATTTATTATTAAATGTTGCTGAAGTAATATCCCAGGCTGAACTTAAATCATATTCAACAAGTTTATTTGCTGAATGATAAGTAGGTCCTGTACCACCACTATAAGATATACTTGCACCTGTCATCATCCATAGTTTAGTACCATCAGGTTTAAAATGTATTCCACCTATACTAGTATCAGTATTAGCAAACACTCCACCGGCTCCAAGTGCATTAACTTGTCCTGAAACATCTAAAGAATTCGCAGGGGCTACAGTATTAGTAATTGTTGAAAGATCAAATGGTGTGCCTAAAGTATACTGAACAATACGCATATAGTCAGGTAAAGGACTATTACGATCAGCTTGAGGAGTATATAGTTTAGTACCATCAGGACTTATAACTATTCCACATAAGCGTGGAGAATAACTGTCATCTGGTTCATCAGCTACTCCTGTTAATTCTACAAAATGACCAAAACTTGCATCTTGAAACTTATAAGGTGCAATTTGCATTTTCGTAGTATCACCAATCCAGAAAGAACCTCCACCGTCAACATATAAATCTCTAATTTTCTTTTCAGCTGATCCTATGTCATACGTAGCATCTAGTGCCGGTATCATATGAGTCTTCATAGTACCATCTAAATTAATAGCACTATTAACACCATCAACTAGTACTGTTGAGTCATCACCAAATACAGACCCTGTAATATCTGTTTCAACATCTGTTACTGGTTCCCATCTTGAATTTGCATTAACCCAAGTAAGTACTTGACCATCACTTGGTGCCGCATCATGTACATCAGTTAAACCACTTAAAGCTGAAGTATGAGCAGAGCCAGTAATTATAATATTACCTTCTGCATCAGATGCCGTTGTAACAGTTCCTGCTCCACTAAACTTAATTGATTCGCCACTATCGATTGTGCGTACAGTTGAATCATCTGCGGCAACTTGTAATACGTTAACAAGATTTACTTGTAAACTACCTGAACCGTTATCTCTTAAAATTGTGCTACCTAAATGAAGACTTGCACCATCTAAGTATAAATCTCTAAATTTGTGTGTTGCACTTCCTAAATCGTAAGCAATATTTGTATCTGGAATTATATGTCCTGCTACAGTACCACTAATACTATTAGAAGTTACTATAGGATTACCATTAATTTCACCACCAGTTGAATCAACTGTAATTTTACCTGTACCTGTAATAGTAACTCTTTCCTTAGGTGGCCCACCAGTAGGATGTGTATAAATTGCAAGAGTATCTGTTAGTCCATTTGTACCTGTATACCTACCTATAATAACATTACCGTCTCCAGTATGTACAATACCACCAGCGTCGGTTCCTATGAATGTATTGTAATCACCTGTAGTAAGTTGAACACCTGCTTTTTCACCAACAAAGACGTTGCGTTCACCATCTAGAATTACTGCACCTGCTTCAGATCCTATTGCAACGTTACCAATTTGTGATGCATCGCTGGCACCTCTCAAAGCAAAATATCCTACTGCAACGTTATTACTTTGTTGAACTGAAGGATCGTTTTTGGTCTGGCTCATAGCGTCAGAGCCGATAGCCACGTTCTTATTGGCGTCATCCCTCAACTTCGATCCAGCAAAATATCCTATCGCAACATTATTATCATGATTGTGCCCTGTACCTGCGAATGAACCTATGAATACAGCTTTCTCTGGTGTTTCAGTTCCAATGATAGGATTACCTGAACCTAAACCTGCTTTAAATCCTACAGCAACACTATCAGTCCAATCACCATCACTGTTGGAGTTATTTGCTACATCTTTACCTATTAAGACATTGTCCCGACCAGCTGTAATACCAGGGCCTGCCGCAAGACCAATTATAACATTGTTATCTCCCTCTGTAATAGCATTACCGGCACCTACGCCCATAATAACATTACCAGCGGCGGCATTTAAAGTTCCTGTTGTAGTGTCACCTATTTTAATACTATTTGAAAAATTAGTAACATTGAATAATACATCATCTAATTCGTTTAATCTACTTGCACCTGAATATTCACCAGTGACAACACCAGCTGATGTATAAGCACCAAAGCCTGTACTGTCAATTGCTGTTGTTAAATCTGGATCTTCATATAATGCAAGTGTAGTACCAGTTAAAATATCAGCATAGTATTCATTACCATTAAGCTGAGTCATTCCAGCTACATCTGTAATAGTAACTGAGGTACCTTCTGTAAAATTGTGAACGTTTGTTGTTTGGACAACGCAAATGCTGGCCTGTGTAATACTAGTAATAGCTCTACTAATACCACCTATTAATGCTGAAATTGTTAATTGATTAGCACTATCACGTGCAATATTCATATTAGCACCGGCAACAAGAGCTATATCCTGGTCGTTAGCATTAACATCAGTTAATCTAATAGTAGTAGTTGTTACAGGTACTTCTAACGTATAATCGACATCTATTTTAAATGAATCTGTACCCTCTGAAGCACCAGTCCAAGCTACGCCTGTACCCCGGCTTATATTAACCGTATCAGTTACTGAATCAGCTTGTAACGTAAACTCAAGTGTTACACCGTCTGTAGAGTATAATTTAATATACCTAAAAAAATCATAAAATGCTGTCATTCGTATTTGTCCCTATCGTTATACATATTTATTAAATATTGTCATGCTAGTGATTGGCAACGGCGAGAGTAGAAAAGATATAGATATCAATATATGTGGCGATATAAAGGTTGGTTGCAACGCGATTTTTAGAGACTTTTATGTAAACCACTTAATTTGTTGCGATCGTCGTATGGTTATTGAAGCACAAAAAGAACATAACTATGGTGCCATATATACTAGAGCCGATTGGATAGATCAATTTAAATTATGTGGGCTAGTTCCACAACTTCCATATAAAGGCAATACAAAACTTGACGATCCATGGCATTGGGGTAGTGGACCTTATGCAGTATTATTAGGAACAGTAATAGCTACTAAAGAGAGTGAAACCCCTGAAATACATATGATTGGGTTTGATTTAGATACCGGACTTTATAATAACATATATAAAGGCACAGAGAATTATAACGATGTAGATTCAAGGCCAGTAGATCCTAGTTATTGGATATATCAAATTGATAAAGTATTTGAAAATTTTCCTGAAGCTAATTTTACCTATTATAATAATAAGCCATGGCCAACAGAGCAAAAAAATGTATGTAACAAAATGTTAATTGAATTTGAGATAGCTAATGAGACCGCCTGAACCACAACACTTTGCTACATTTCCAACACTAGTAAGCATATGGAATCTTAAAGACCACGGGTGTGAAAAAACTATAATTGAGATGATCGAAACCTGGCCTGATGTTACCAAACATAGATTAGTTAAAGGTGGAGATAGTAGTTACATTACTGGTGACGAACAATTTTTAAGTGATAAACGATTAAGTGACTTATGGAAAACAATACAATCTTGCTGTGATACATATACTGAAGAAGCAGGAATTGATTATGCACTTATTTCAACAAGTTGGTTTAATACTTTAGGACAAGGCGGAACTGTACAATCACACAGACACGAACGAAGTGTTGTTAGTGGAGCATACTATCCATATGCTGAAGAAGGAAGTAATCCATTAATGCTTGAAAGTCCATTACAACCTTTACGAATGAATGATTGTATAATAAAACCAACAAACTTTAATCGCTATGATATGGATGTGCCAGTACGTTCAGGAATGCTGGTTATCTTTCCTAGTTGGTTAAAACATTATGTTGAACCCAATGATAGTAAAAAAAGATACGTAGTAAGTTTTAATACAATAAGACACGCAGACAAAGGTTACATAAAAACAGTAAAAGATTATAGAATAGAAAAACATGAGTAAAGCAACGATACCAGAAGGCCAATTCCGTAAAGCTGACTATTTGTTATTTCCAACATTAGTTCAGGTCTATAATTTAGAAGATCATCCTGATCAGCAATTAGTAATTGATACTATTGATAATTTCACTAATGACAAATTAATGGAATGGCCTGATGACATTGGTAAAGGTAAAACTAGTAGTACCTATTTTGATGTTGTAAGTAAAACTCATAAAGCGGCAAATTTTTTAGATCAAAAAGAATTTAAACTAATAAAACAAGACATTCAAAATTGTGTAGATGAATATTGTACAACTAGTGGATTACGCCCAGTTAAAATTGCAAAAAGTTGGTTTAATATTCAAGAAGAAAAAGGGCACGTAAACGAACATAGACATGAATTGAGTATTGTAAGTGGGGCATATTATCCTTACTGCGATAAAGATAGTGCTCCAATAGTTTTTACAAGTCCAATCCTAGGACCAAAAATGGCAGAGATTCATAGTGCTGGAACAGAATTTACAGCCGACAAAATGGATTTTATTCCTAGAACAGGAGTACTCGTTTTGTTCCCTAGTTGGTTGTATCATAGAAGTTTACATAATAAAACCAAAAAACGTTTAACCATTAGTTTCAATACACACCATATTGAGGTTGACAGGTGAAGACAAATAATATATAATAATATAGAAATGAGGACTACAACGTCGACCCTCTTTAAATACTCCGCCGTTAAAAAGGAGAAAAGAATGGTACACAAAAGTACAAAAACTTATGGTAATGATAGAGGTTTCAGTTGTGCGTTCAGACAGGCGTTAGCAGAAAGTCATTGTAATTTAATTCATGGTTATAGTTTAGGTTTCAGATTTGAATTTGAAGCATTTGAATTAGACGATAAGAATTGGGTTTACGATTTCGGAAACTGTGGCTGGATTAAACAATACCTAGAAGATAACTTCGATCATAAAATAGCTGTTGATAAAGCAGATCCTAATTTAAGCGATTTTGTAGCACTAGAAGAAAAAGGTCTTGCAAAAGTTATTCAAATGGATGGCGTTGGTTGTGAAAAATTTGCAGAACACGTTTACAATTACATATCACCAATTATCGATGAAGACACAGGAGGTCGTGTAAGACTTTCTAGTGTTGAAGTTTTTGAACACGGTAGTAATAGTGCAAAATTGGAAAGATAATGCGTGAAAAATTTTGGGAAGAACTAAACGAAGCTCGTAGCAAAAACGAAGTCAAACTTTGGAAAGAAATATTTCCTGAAGCAGACACTATTAACTTTGACACATTATTAGCTCATAACCAATGGCAATCTAGAATTACTAATCAGGATATTGTAATGGATCAATATTCAAGCAATCTTCCAAATGTTCAAAGTAATAGTAATGTTAAACCATTTTATACAGAATTCGTAACAAACTATAAGATAATTGATACAGAATCAAATATTAATTGTAGTTTCTTTTGGAGCTTTTCGGATCGTCACCATTCAATTTTTATGCATCGAGATCCTGAAACTGTTTTATTAATACAAGGGTGTGGGCAAGTAGCTTATGTATTATCAACAGAAGATGGTAGTAACAATAGAATAATTCATGTAAAAACTGGTGACGCATTATTGCTTCCAAAATTGACGCCTCATAAATCCATTCCAATGGAGCCAAGGGTTACATTAAGTATTGGAGCAATACCTTCTAAGCCAGCGTTGTAAGGAGAGGTGAGTGGCAAATTATGTTGTATGCTTAAAACATGGCGACAAATATAGTGCAGAATATGTTAATATTTTGCATAATATGGTTTCACGAAATTTAACTATACCTTTTAACTTTGCTGTCTTTACCGAAAATGCCGCAGGTATAAAACCTGGTATAGAAATCCATCCATTACCGCCAATTCCAGATGTTAAAGGTTGGTGGTACAAACCAATGTTCTTTAATCCTAAATTAGGAGTAAAAGGAACTATTCTTTATATTGATCTAGATGTAATTGTTTTTAAAAACATGGATAAGTTGTTTACTTATAATCCTGGTCAATTTTGTGTTATACGTGACTTTAATAGATGTGTACAATCAAATTGGGATCGAATGAATTCAAGTATTGTACGATTTGAAACAGGACAACATAGTCAAGTTTATGAACGCTTTATGCAAGATCCAAAATATCATGCGGCTAGATATCATGGAGACCAAGATTGGTTATATGCAAATGTTAAATCGGATTTTTGTTATTGGCCTGATGAATGGATCCAAAGCTATAAATGGGAAATGCGTGGTAAACCCGAAATGTCTAGAGTAACAGGAAAACGGAATTTTGCTACTCCAGGTACACCAAATATATTGCGTGAAACGTGTATTGCTGTATTTCATGGTGATCCAAATCCAAAAGACTCTATAGATCCATGGTGTGCTAATAATTGGTATTAAATTTGATTGACAACGTGACCAAAAAATGCTATAGTAATATAGTATGAAGAGGATGAAATTAAAAGATAATAAAAAATTTAGAATTTTTATTGGTATAATATTAATCATATTATTTGGCGTGGGAGCTTTTGGCTTTGGAACGTTTAAGCCAAATATATATATTATTGATAAAATAACAGAACGTGTTGAACTTGAACAATCTAAAATAGCAGTTAAACTAGGATTACACGAACCAGAATTTGTTTATACTGATCAACAAAGTTTTATTTTAGCTGTACGAAAATGCGTTAATTATATTAACTTTACAACCCCCCACAGTTTACGTATTCCATCTTTACTTATAGAAGCCCAAGCAGGGTTAGAATCAGGTTGGGGTACAAGCAGATTTGCAATTGAAGGGAATGCCTTATTTGGTGTTAGAACTTGGGATCCCAAACTTCCGCAAATAAAACCTAAAGACAATCCAAAAGCAGTATGGGGTGTTAAAGTATATAAAACAAAATGTCAATCAATCCAAGACTATGTTGACTTATTAAATAGTCATCCTGCATACAAAGATTTTAGAGAATTACGAGAAGAAATGGTTATAGCAGGGATATATAATTATGAGAAATTAATTGATACATTAACTTTATTTTCTACAAATCCAAATTATACTACATTGTTAAAAGCAACTGTAAACAAATTAAAGGTGATAACTGCAAACTAATATATGATAAAAAATATAATAATTCTTGTATTATTACTAATGGTACTATCAGAATGTGGGAGTAATGGAACACAAGCAAAACCTACATTAGGCGGAATTGGTAAAGTACTTGATTGTATGTTTAATCCAGATGACGAATGGTGCGTAGCAGAACGAGAGCGACAAAAAGAACACTTAAAATGAAAATTAATCGATCATATGGCATAGGAAGATTCATGACAAACGTTATGAGAATTGCTGGAACTTTATCCACAGATAAGATTAAACCCGTAGAATCAGTAGCAGAAACAGGCCTTAAACAGAGCAGATTAAGGGAAAAAACTCTAATACCACCTTTTTGTGACCCTAAGGGCAAGGGCAAAAACGTCAATATTACAACCTAAGACTACAAAACAACTAAATATATTACAGACTTATTAAACTAGGGGAGACTACCTATGTTCAAATGGCTTAGAGACATCTTTACAGGAAACATTCATAAAGAGCCAGAATGTTGCGATACCAAATTATCAGACCACGTTTCACACTGGTCTAATAAAACCTTCGCGGCTCCTACGGTGAAGACTGTAAAGAAGAAAGTGAAATCTCATACTAAAGCTCAACTTACTAAAATGACCAAGATACAATTGGAAGAGTTAGGAAGAGAGCATGGTATTGAGCTAGACCGTAGACTTGTTAAATCTAAGTTAATAAGTCAATTGCACAAAGCATTGTAAGGAGTAAATTATGTTTGAATGGATCAAAGGAAGAATAGAAGAACGCACATCATGGAACGGAATTATAATCGGTGGTGCGGCGTTAATTGTTATCCTAGGCATTATGCCGCTAACCAAAGTATTAATCTGGGGAGCACTTGCTTGGGGCGTTTACAATATTTGGAAATCCGAATAAACTTAAATTATCGATAGTTTGGTCGACATTATAATTTTGTAATGTCGATCATACTGTCAACCCGCAAATTTAATCTTTTTCGTTGTTCAACCCCTCGTTTTTGAGCGAATCTTTTAGGATCACACTTGGGGCATACGTGCGAATAATCGTCGCACAGTCTTTTAGGGTCTATACGACCTTTATCCCGTACAAATTCTTCACTACAATTATCACATTTAAAATAAACTAACGTCTTATTACGTTTATAAGGGTGGTGCTCGCCTTTTACGCCCTTACGCATAAAGTACTGTACAGTCTGTTCTGTCCTTATAAACATATAGCTATTTATAAATTACATTAGGATTTTAGACATATTGATAAATACAATTAACAAAGGAACTAATATGGCAATAGTAACATTGACAGAATCAGCAATAGACCAGATGAATTATATGCTGGCCGCTAAGAATAAACCAGTTGTACGCCTATCTATGAAGGGTGGCGGATGTGCAGGAATGCAATATGACTGGACTATGTCAGATGCTGTAGAAGATAAAGACGAAGTAATTAACTTGAAAAAAGGTAAATTTGCAATTGACTCATTAAGTCAAATGTACTTAATGGGTTCAACAATTAATTATAAAGAAGAATTATTTGGATCATTTTTTGATATCACTAATCCAGCAACAAAAAATAGTTGCGGATGTGGTGAATCCGTAGGATTTTAAACGATGGCTAAACAAAGTGTTAACATTGGTGTAGAAGGTAACGACGGTACTGGTGATAGTATAAGAGAGTCGTTTCGTAAAGCAAATGAAAACTTTACAGAACTTTATGCTGTCTTTGGACAAGGCGGACAAATATCTTTTAGATCATTAAGTGACGTTCCTGATCAACTAGGATCATACAAAGTTCCACAATCAAACGCCGCTGGCGACGAAATACTAATGAAAAGTATTGTTGGCGGACAAGGGATTACAGTTGATTCATTAGATTCAGAAGAAATTAAAATTAGTAATACTGGTACAATTATTAGTACAGATATTACTCCAAGTTTAGGTGGCCCATTAAATGCGGCTAACCAAGCTATTGCTAACCCAAATATTTCTTCAGCGGCCGTAACTGCTTTAAATGTAGCACACGGTACATCATTTACCTTAGACGATTTAGTTATTACACGAGGATATAGTGATAGTAGATATCTACGATCAGCAGGTGGGCCAGGAAGCTCAGGACAAATTAGAGCAAGAACAGAACCTGGAAGTGCTAATTCATATACATTTACTATTGAATCATTTTCCGCTGGTAATGTTGTTGCTACTGCACACGGATTTGAAGTAAGTTCAAATGGTATTGCATACAAATATAATTCAACAGGAAATGACGCTACAGGATTAGCTTCAGGAACAACATACTACTTAAGATTTGTTACAGTAGACCAAGTAAGTCTTCACCCATCAGAAGCTGAAGCACAAAATAATGATGATAGCACAAGAGTAAAAATTGTTGCATCAGGTGGAACCGGCACACAAACAATGTTTGATGCCGCATACGATAGTGTACTAGCTGGTAACTGGATTTCTTCAGAAGCACTTCCAAGAAAATCTGTTGTAAGACGCGACGGAGATTCGATGACTGGAGCATTATACTTACATGATCATCCAGGTGCTCATGCAGGTGCTACTCCACAATCGCCATATGCATATAACCTTATAACAATTAATAAAGAATATGTAGCTGACGAAGTAATGGGTTGGTTTGATGCAACTTATCCAGGCGCTCATGACGCCGTTCATGATGTATCAGCCGCAAACTTTACACCAGCAACAGGAGTACTAGAATTAACTATTGGGGCACACCAATATCAAATTGGTAATAAAATTTATATTGCTACAGATAGCTTAACATTTACTTGTGCTTTAGATAGTAATGCTACACAACATACCTATCCAAGAGCAGGTGGATCTGATCCAGCCTACAATGCACAAGTTACAATTCAAGCAGTAAGTTTAACAACAATTACTGTAAATGTTGGTACATCAAGTGACACATCAGTACATACATTTGTAAGTGCTACTGCTGGAGCGATAACAAATAGTCAAGGCGACCGTCATACAAAATGTGAAAGAGATACAAAATTTAATATTGATGCAATTGCACACGATATAAAATTTGGTGGCAATTCAGAATCAATTAGAGTAGCTAAACTTTATTGGGATGGTGCTAGTTCACAACTAGGCGAAGGTGAAACAGTTTATGCTGTAGCAATTAATAATAAATTACGAGATATTTTTAAAGACTTTATTTTAACGAATACTGCATATTCAAGTGTTCAAACAATTACTTCACAAAAAACAATTGCAAATGATGGTGAAACAGGATCAGGCGACAGGGTAACAGAACTAGTTGCTATTATAAATGGTATTGTACAAACAGGACCATCTGCGGCACCAACACTTATACCTGCTTCTAATCCAGATGTATTACAATCAGCATCAAAATATTATGTTGATAATTCCGCACACGCATCACAACAGAATTTATATGTTAGTTCAGATGGTGACGATACTATGCGAGGTGTACCAGTTGGCAGTGAAGGTCGGGCACAAAACTATGCATACAAATCTTTACACGCGGCGGCACTTAAAGCTGAAGAAATAATTGATACAGCACCAATTGGAATTGGGCCTTATATACAAGACATTACTTATAATGCTGGAAATAATATATCAACAGTAGCAACATCTGGTGTAAAAACTAGTAGTGGTTACGAAGAAATAAAAATATTAACAGATGCAAATAGAAACTTTATTATTGCAGAAACTGTTGCTTATATTAACGACACATATCCAGAACACGTATACTTAAGAGACTTATGTGAAAGAGATATGGGTTATACCCTAGACGGAATTGTTTTAGATTTACTAGATGGTATAACAGCTAACTATCATGCTATTAACACTGGTTACAGATTTTATAGTAGTGTAAGTGGACAAAGAGCAAGACAGACACAATCTGTACAAACTCTTGCGGCAAACCAGTTTGCTAAAAATTTACATAACAAAGTTATTACAAACACAGCTGAAACAACTTTATATCAAAGCACGTACACACAGGTTATTGATGTAGGTCAAGTTGTTAACTCTGCAGGACAAGTATCAGTAGGTGCAAAATGGGATATCATTATAGCACTTATTACAGGTCCTGATTATAAAGACGCACCACAACTTGTTGAAGGTAGTACTTGGGAAATTACTATTACAAACGGTGGACAAGGATATACTGATCAAGCTAACCCACTAAACAACGATCTTATTCCAGGTAAAATTATAAGAGGTAAAACCTCCGGAACAATTGGGCGAATTGTAAAATATACAGACGGTGCAGAAGTTGATACAATTGAATTAGAATTATTAGAACCAAAAGGTTTTGAAATAGCTGAAGCATTAGAATTTGGTTATAAAGTTAGCGATCCAGAAATTACAATTCATATAGAAAGTGGAACATACTGGGAACATTTTCCAATTAAAGTTAGCAACAATGTTTCAATTAAAGGTGATGAATTTAGACGTTGTATTATTAAACCTAAACCAGGCGTATCTGAAAGTGCGTGGAAACAATTACACTTTTATAGAGACCCTGTATTTGATGATATTGCAGTACAAACTGAATTAAATCCTAATGCAACTGAGTTAATAAGATTAAACAAAGAATATATTAAAGACGAAGTTATTGCATGGTTTAACGCAACTTACCCAGGTTTTCACACATCAAGCGATAATCAAAAATGTGAAAGAGACATGGGCTATGTCCTTGATGGAATACTATTTGATATAAAATGGGGTGGTAATTCAAAGACTCACTTTAATGCTGACAAATACTTTGACGAAAATACTACAATAGTTCCAGGGGCACAAGTTCAAACTGCGGCCGCATACGCTAAGATGAAAGAAATTCTTGGGTTTGTTTTAACTAATGCAACTTGGACATCAGCACAATCAGTTACAACACAAGTATTAGATTCAACACAAGGTGAAGCAGTAGCTCAAACTAAAGTTAATACGTTAATAGATTTCTTAAAAGATGTTATTGAAAATGGTCTTACTGGATTGCCAGACTATGATGATCCAAGTTATGGTTACCATTACTTAACTGATAAAACAGATAAAGATAGTACAGCAAAAGAAAATGAAGAAATGGATGTCTTCTTATTAAATGATGCTACTATTTTAAGAAATATAACTTGTGAAGGACACGGTGGATTTATGGGTGTTCTTGATCCAGATGGTGCAATTTTAACTAAATCACCTTATGGTCAAACTAACTCAAGTTTTTCAAAAAGTATAAACAAAAAAGCATTTAGGGGTGGACTATATATTGACGGATTTGCTGGAAACATTACTACAGTAGTTAACAGCAAAGACGACAACTTTACACTAAACGTACAAAGTTTAGTTGGACAAGGTTTACGATTAAAGAAACCACAAGTACCATGTCCTTTTTACATCGACGGTATTAGATATCAAGTTGATGCTGTTACACAATATGATAAAGAGGCAGGTACAGCAAAACTTCTTTTAAATCCAACATCGGGTATTAGTAACGGCGGGTTTACACAACCAATGCCAACTGATATTATTTTACAAACTTCTGGTAACAGAAGTATGTTGGCTAATGACTTTGTACAACTTAACGATTTAGGTTATGGTACCATTTGTAATAATGGTGCAATGGCAGAACTTGTTTCACAATTTACATATTATACAGAAGCGGCCTACTATGCTAATAACGGCGGTGATATTAGATCATTAAACGGTTCTAACTCGTATGGTACATACGGACTTGTAGCATCGGGATCAGATCCAAATGAACAACCAGATTTAATTACTACAACTGATAACTTTGTACAAACTGCTAGAATCTATGATGACGGTTCTACATACGATCATCCACTTGATAGTTTAAAGATTTTTGTTCGTGATGTTGAATATCTTCCACACGCAAAAAGTGAAATTGAAATTGATCACGGTGGATCGATTGGTAGAGCACGATATGAAGTTTCAACTGTACAAGCAACACCAATTTTAGGTGTACAAACTGAAATTACAGCGGTAGCAAATGGTCGAGCAATAGATGACTTAATTCAAATAAGAAATATTTTAACAACTTGTTCATTAGGTACTAAAACATATCCACACGTTACACCTTCAACAACTGTTACAGTTTTAGCATCAGGGCTAACAGCAGATGCATTTGAAATTGACATAGGTACAAGTGCTATTGTACATACTTACGTTAGTGGCGGTGTTGTTAGTGGTCCAAGTAGAGTAAACATTACAAATTTTGTTTATGATAATGTTTCAGGTATTGCTACAGTTACTTGTGATTCAGCACACGGACTTGTGGCGGCTAATACTTGTGATTTGTTTAGTATTAAAATATCTTGTGTTCATGGTGTTAAGATTTATCCACAACCAACAGACGCAGGAATATATAGCGTAACTACAAAACCAGATGCTGATAGATTAGGTTTCTTTTTACCACCTAGTGCAGTTGAACAGACTTATGTTAGTGGTGGTACAAGTGAATTAGTTGCATTAACAAGCGTTGGTGGTAGTTTTGGTATTACAGGTTTTGTTTACGATAATACAACTGGATTAATTACAGTTACTACAGCATCAGCACACGGATACGGTAAACTTGACTTTGTTAAAATTGGCAACGTTACAATGAGTTGTCAGTTTGGAACAAAATTATATCCAGACTCAGACACATCTTCAGGCGTATTCCAAATTTATGATGTTCCTACTACAGATACATTTATAATTCCAACTTATAAAAGCGGAATAGTACATACTTACGTTAGTGGTGGAGATTCACAAAAGGTTACAATTGGTACAAGTGCTACAGCAAGTATAACTGACTTTACATTTAAAAATTCAGTTAGAGATGAAGCTGTTTATCAATTAAATCTTGCTACAACAGGACAAGACAATACTACAAAATCAGGATTGCTTGACACACTAGCACATGACCAGAAAGTTATTATTAGAAATAACTTAAACTTTAGAGTTAGTGGTGTTGACACAACTATTACTAGACCAAGTACAGCAATTACATTTGACGAAGATGTTGATACAACATATAGAACAATTAACTATGGTGTAACAGATAGTATTGGTGGGGCATTACCTGCCGTTGATAGAATTGTTACATTTGATAGTACATACCAATATATTAAATTAATTGTTGATAACGGAAATGCGGCACTTACTACATTTGCTGGCGCTGGTACTACAATGGGTGGCACAGCTGGTGACGTTGTTATAGCTGTTGGTATAGTTACTAGTCAGAAACAAATAGATAGAATAAATGCAGGAGATATGATTTTTGCTTGGGATGGTAAAACTCATATTATTAACAGTTACATTGAAAGAACTGGATATGCTACTATTCAAATATCAGATCTTCAAGACTCAGATCTTAACTTACCATTAACATCAGCTGGACTTGTTAGTACAGTTATAAATGCAGTAACAATTGTTACTCTTAGATGTGGACTACAAAAAACTGAAGGTGGACATATTACTATTAATATTTCTACTTGTAGAGCAACAGGACACGATTTCTTAGACATTGGTACAGGTGGATTTAATACTACAAACTTCCCGAATGTAACATTAGGTGCTCCGGCACAATCTGCAGATCAAGAAAAAGAAGTTGACGAACGAGATAAAGGTAGAGTATTCTATGTAAGTACAGACCAAGACGGTTTCTTTAGAGTAGGTAGATTCTTTACAGTTGATCAAGGTACAGGAACAGTTACGTTCTCGGCAAGTATTGCTTTAAGTAACTTAGATGGCTTAGGATTTAAACGTGGCGTTGTAGCTAGTGAATTTAGTGCAGACGACGGCATGACTGATAATGCTAGTGACTCAGTACCAACTGAATCAGCAGTAAGAGGTTATGTAAACAGACGTTTAGGATTTAATCATGCTGGTGTTGGCATAGGGACTCAAATAGGTCCTGGTGTATTAGCTAGAAGTGGTATATTAGCATTTACTGGCGATCAAAATGCAGGTGGAACATTTACAGTTACTAACTTAAGAGATCCATCCGATAATCAAGATGCGGCAACTAAGAGTTATGTTGACGGCTTAATTGCGGCAGGTGATACAATTCCAGAATTACTTGATGTTGAAACTAATACAATTGCCGCGAACCAATTACTTGTAACAACAGGAAAATATAGAATTTATACAGCACCGGCGGCTGGTGGTAACTTCCAAGTTAATGATACTATTACTGGTAGTGGTACTAGTGCAACTGGTACGGTACTTGATGTTGAAAACGTTTCAATTAATGGTATAGCACATAATTTACTAACATATACTAAAACTTCAACACCAAACTTCAGTATAGCTGATGTTGCCGATACAGGTGGCGGTGTTACTGCTCAAGTAAAACAAGGTCCATATGATGAGTATGCACTTGCAGTAGAAGATGCGGCTACTGATGTTACAGTTAATGTTGAAAGAACACTAACTGGTGCAACTATAGACTTTAGATTAGTTGCTGATAGAATTGTAAATGCAGATGTTAAATCCGATGCCGATATAGCACAAAGTAAATTAGACTTAAATGCGGCAACTACACGAGTAGATGCTACAGGAATTACACAAGCAGATTTAGGTGTTGCTAGTTTTGATAGTGATAGCTTTACAGCAACTGACGGTTGGGTAGAACTAACCACTGCTGGTCTTAATTTTAATAAAATAATTAATCTTGCTGACAAGGTAGCATTAGGTTATCATGATGTTAGTTACGAACCATATGGTGCAACGCCAGGAACAGGACCAGCTGGTCCTATTAAAGAAGTTGCTTACTCAGACATTGTTTTAGGTGGTGGCGGAGTAATAGGAGATGTTACTACAACTGGTGAAGCTTTACACATTGTTCAAACTGATGCATCAGGTAACGTAGCTTGTCAAGGACTTAAGGTTGATACATACCTAATTGTAGATACTACAGGTACTACTGTTAATTTAAGCACACCAGGTGGTGCAATATTCATGAGTTCAGTAGGAGCAAGTACTCCAACTGTTAGCATGGTAGGAAGTCTTAATATTGGTGCTACAGGTGTAACAGAAGGTAGCTTCCAACTTAACTCAGCACTTGCTGGAGAATCAAGATTAGGTGTTGACTGGATACACAGTTCATTTATTGAAGCACCAGGCGAACTTGATGCAAATAGTACAGGTATTAGTATAGGTGCAAACACAGGATTTACTGCCGCAGGACAGGTTGCAATTATAGCCGATGGCGCAACTGTACTTAAAGCAACAGCAACAGGATTTATACCTGAACTTGATGACACATATATTATTGGTTCAGCAACTAAAAAATATAATACAATTTACGCAACAACATTTAGTGGTACAGCTACACAGGCAAAATACGCTGACTTGGCAGAAAATTATACAGCAGATGCAGTATACGAACCAGGTACAGTTGTAATCTTTGGTGGCGACGAAGAAGTAAGTGTTACAAAAGTTCGTGGTGATAATAGAGTTGCTGGAATAGTTTCAGAAAATCCTGCATACTTAATGAATTCAAATCAAGAAGGAACTAATGTAACACCAATAGCATTACAAGGTAGAATAAAAGTTAAAGTTGTTGGTATGGTTAGAAAAGGACAAATGCTTGTAACTAGTTCAACAGAAGGATTTGCAAGTGCAAGTACTAATCCAGAAATAGGAACAGTAATAGGTAAAGCATTAGAAGATAAAAATAGCGGTGATGAAGGTATTATCGAAATAGTAGTAGGACGAGTGTAAGATGGCACAACAAAACATTAACATTGGAACAAGTGCAAATAAGGGTGACGGAGATCCTATCCGTACAGCCTTTACTAAAGTTAATGCTAACTTCACAGAATTATTTGCATTACACGATGGTACACTAGCTCAAAAGGCTGACATTCAAGGTTCTGTATTTGCAGACGACTCAACAGTAATGATAGATGCAGTTTCTAGTAAAATTAATTTAGACGGAACTGTAAAAGGAAATATTATTCCTGATACTAATATTGCTTATGACATTGGCTCTGATACAAAAAGATTTAAAGATTTATATCTAAGTGGCACTACTATTCATTTAGGTAGTTCTACAATGAGTGTAGACAATACTGGTAACTTTCAATTTAGTGGTGGACTTAAATCAAACAATCCAATAGTTGGTGATGATTCAACATTACTAGTTGATACTGCTAATAGCACTATTCCATATTCAGTTTTAAGCGGTGCACCAACAACAGTTTCAGGATATGGAATTACTGATGCATTGGCTTTAGGAACATCGGCTACAACTGCACTTGCAGGTGACACAACATTTAGTTTTGCAAGTATTACAAGTACGCCAACTACGGTATCAGGTTATGGAATTACTGATGCACAGGCATTATTAGTTAGTGCTACAAATATTAAAACAATTAACGGAGCCACTATATTAGGAAGTGGTGACCTTACAGTTTCAGCATCATCTAATTACACATACTTAGATTTTTCAGCCGCACAAGACGGTGTAGTAAACACAAAATATTTAATCGAAGTTACAGTAGGTGGAGATGATTTCCGTTTACCATCAGGAGCAACAGTTGGAGATGTAATTACTATATTCAGTCATCCTGATAGTGTAAGTAGTTTAGGTACTCAAACTTATAACGGTGGTACCCCAGAAAATACAAGCTGGGCTGATATTGCCGCTGGAGCAAAACATGAATACGTGTATACCGGAACTGGTGCAGATAACGGTTGGATTAAGGTATAATAAATATGTATAAAATAGGAAACAACAATGGCAAATAGAATACCACTAATAGTTGATATTATCGACGACAATAAAATTAAGGAATTACCAGTAGGTGATAGTCTTGATTTAGGCGGAGCTGGTGTCACTAATGCTGGAACTATTAACGCAACAGACATTAGAATTAATAATGTCTCGTTTAATAATCCATTTAGTGGTGACTATAACGATCTAACAAATAAACCTGTTATTCCTGAAGTTCCAGGTGCCTTAAGTGCTTTTGCAAATGATGTTGGATATTTGTCAGCAGGAATTACAACAGATGCTGTTACTGATCAGGGAGACGGTGTTGTTAATAAGTACTTCTCAGATGCTTTAGCTGATGCACGTATACAAGCGGCAAAATTATCACAGTTATCTAATGTAGCAACAGTTACATCAGCAGACGATGGTAAAGTTATTTACTATGATCATTCAACACTAACATTTAAATTTACAAATGTAGTTACTGAATCTGATACACTTGATACAGTTTTATCAAGAGGTAACGTATCAACACACGATATTAATACAACAGGTAAAGTTTATTTTGCTAATAAATTTGATACAGAAGAAGAATTATTTGCTGTAAGTCCATCAATATATCATGGAATGTTTGCTCATGTCCATGCAACAGGTAAAGCCTATTTTGCACATCATGATGGTTGGTTTCCGTTAGTAAAAGAAGGCGATGGCTTAACAGCACTACAAGTTGCCGCTGACGACTCAACAATAAGAACAATTAGTACTGGAGAGTCAATCAAGTTTGCTGGTGGTACTGGAGTTTCGACTGCCAGTGATGCAGAAGGTAACATAACATTTTCAATTGGTAACTTAGGTGACCTAGTAGATGTTGGTGTAGCAGGAGCAACTACTGGACAAGCACTAATATTTGATGCAGGTGGAGGTACTTGGGGACCAGGATCAGTTGCAAGTAGCATAAACGATTTAGGAGATTTAGGAGATGTTGATACAGCTACTACAACTCCAGTTGACGACTATGTTTTAAGTTTTAAAGGTGCAACATCAAAATGGGAACCACGAGTATTAAACAATGTTAATGCGGCAACTGTTACTTCGGCTCCAGATGGAACTAACGTAACACAATTTCTAACTTTTGTTGCTTTAAGTAACGGTAATAATCAAGCACTAAGAACAGATGCTTCAGTAACTTATAATCCAAGTACAAATGTTTTAAGTGCAGATTCAGTTAACGCAACTAATTTTAATGGTACTAATTTAAATATATCAGGAAATATTGCAAACGGCGTAAATGAAGTACAATTTGCTGGAAATATTAAAGTAGCAAGTGCTAAAGAAGTTAGATACTATGATGGTAATAATACAAACTTTATGGGATTTAGATCCCCAGCGGCTGTAACAACAAATAAAACATTTATTTGGCCAGACGGTGATGGAACTATAAATCAAGTATTAAGTACTGACGGGAATACAACTTTAAGTTGGGCAACAATAACTCCAGGTGATGTAAATCAAGATGCATTTAAAACAATAGAAGTTTCAGGACAAACAAGTGTTGTAGCAGATGCACCAACTGATACATTAACGTTTGTTGCTGGTACTAATATGACAATTACTACAAGTGGTGATGAAATTACATTCATTGCCGCAGGTGGTGGCGGTGGTGGAACACCAGGTGGTGCTGATACACAAGTACAATTTAATGATGCAAGTGCATTTGGTGGCGATGCAGGATTAACATATAACAAAACAACCGATACCTTATCAGGTATTAATATAGTTGCTACTAAAATTACAGCTGATGAAGTTGTAAGTTCAGGTGCAGGTATACCAACTATATCTTCTGCAAGTAATTTAATTTTAGATGCGGCAAGTGCCGTAGTAATATCACAAGCACCTTTACGTTTAGGAAATTTTGATAATGACGGAATAGCAGTTCTTACTGGATCAGCTGGTGATGTAATTTATAACCGTTCAGCAAAACAATTAGTATTCCATGATGGTACAGATTGGTTACCAACAGCAGATAGCTTTAAATTTAGTGTTGGGGCAGATGACTCAACTTTAAGAACAATTAGTAAAGATGAATCAATTAAATTTATTGGTGGAACTAATATTACAACTGCCAGTGATGCAGAAGGCAATATTACAATTACTGGAGCGGCTTCATCAGAATTAAACGACTTAACAGATGTTGTTAGTGACGCGGCAAACTTTACAAATAGTATAAAAATTGGTGATGCAACAACTGGTACTTTAAGTAGTGCTGAAAAAAATACTATGGTGGGACACGAAGCTGGTAATTCAATTACTAGCGGTGATTCAAATACTTTCATAGGATTTCAAGCTGGTACAAATACAAGTAGTAATAGTAATAATACTATTATTGGTAGTTTTGCTGGTACTGGGTCAGAAAGCGATACTGTTATAATTGCCGCAGGTACTACTGAACGTTTACGAATTAGCAGTACCGGTTTATTAAGAATTGCTGAAGGCTCTGATATAGACTTTAGTGGTACTGACGGATATGTATTAAGATATCGTGATAGTGACGGTAAATGGCTTGCCCAATTACCTGGACTTTCTTTTAGTGTTATTAATAATGGATCAACAGCATATAGATGGACTGGACCTGGTACAGTTAGTACTACAGACAATCCAGGTCTTACATTTTATAAAGGATTCTCGTACACTATTATTAATGGAGGAGGGGCTACACATCCATTAGAAATTAGAGTAAGTGCCGGTGGCGCGGCTTACACAGATGGTGTGTCGGGTGATAAAGATGGAACACAATTACTTACAGTTCCAATGGATGCTCCGTCGTCATTAGTTTACCAATGTACTAGCCATAGTGCAATGGTTGGTAATATTACTATTGCATAAGGAGAAGCTATGAGTGAAAAACATTATGTTGTTTCTTTACATAAAGGCTTTAACAAAAATGAAGTCATTGACGATCTAAACAGAGACACGACTACAGACTTTACCGTCGACAGTAATATAATTCCAGATAGAGAAGTACAAAACGTAAACACTAGACCTTCTAGTAAACGTATCTTTGAAATAGCCCTTACAGACGAAGAAGCAGAAAAACTTAAAAACGATCCTAGAGTAGGTGATGTTAATACACCACTTGTATGGAACGACGACTGGATGGATTACGAACAAACTGAAGATTGGACTAGAGATTCTACTTCAACAACAAGAGGTAACTGGGGACTCTTAAGACACGGTAATACAGATAATGCTTGGGGACTTAATGTTACGTCAGATCTTCCTGCTGGAACAACTTATGATTATCATTTAGACGGTACTGGTGTTGATTATGTTCATCAAGAAAGTAAATTTAGATATACACACGAACAATGGCAAGATAAAAACGGCGTTAGTCGTTTAGTACCTTTTCAATGGAACGAACTTCCTAACTGTAGTCTTATACCTTTTCAAGATTATACTAACACCGCAGGAACAAGTTACCATGCAACTCATTGTGCAGGGACAGCCGTAGGAAAAGATTATGGTTGGGCCAAGAATGCAAACATTTATTGTTTAGATATGGCTATAAGTTCTTCATACTGGTTCGATGCAATTAAAGAATTTCATAAAGCTAAAGCTGTTGACCCTGTTACAGGAGTTAAAAGACCAACAGTAGTAGGAGCAAGTTGGGGATATAAAGCATATTTTACTAATATAACAGACATTCAATTTAGAGGTGCTAGTGTAGGAAGTGTTAAGAGTGCTAACTTTGGAATGATCGGTGATGCATTTAACAAATTTAATGCAAATCTTTATCAACTTAATGTTGAAGTTGAAGAAATGCAAGACGAAGGTGTACACTATATAAAAAGTGCAGGAAATCAATATCAAAAACTTTGCTACGATGGAGATATAGACTTTGACAATCATATTACTTGCGGTATTAACGTAGGTAATATTACCGCAGGTAATCCTATATACTATAATAGAGGAGCAGGTAATATAGGTCCTGAAACAATTGTTTGCGGAAATATTGATAGTGAATTATATAATAATGTTGAAGCTACAGCTTCATCTAGTGATAAAGGTCCTAGAGTTGACGTATGGGCGGCTGGTACAGATATTATTAGTGCTACAAATACTGATGATACTGCAATATTAAATCTTAGTGGAACATCAATGGCTACTCCACAAGTATCAGGAATGAGTTGTTTATTATTACAATTAAATCCAGGATGGACACCTGCACAATTACGCAAATGGTGGCAAGACAATGCAATTAAAGATTTAATGCATCAAGGTTCAACAGATGAAGGTACACCATCTACTTTTTTCTCAAATGATAGAAGTTTAATGAATGGTTCTAATAGAATAGCTTATTTGCCATATGTAGTTAATAGAGCATTAACAACAAACGTAGGGATACTTTAATGGCTGGTGAAAAAGAATATATAGTTGTTACTAAAAAAGGTATCGATGTTGCAGAAATAGAACAAGAACTAGGAAGAGATACTTCTAGTGATGCTTCTGTTAGTGCAAACGTGCCAGGTAGAACTGTTGATGTAGCTTATGCTAAAAAACATAATAATAGAATGACTCATTATATGTTAACTGATGCCGAAGCGGCAGAGTTATCAAAAGATCCAAGAATACATATAGTAGAAGGAAAACCAGATCCAGCGAATAAAGAATTATACCAAACACAAATTGGTCAATTTGATCGGTCAGGTGTAAATGATCAAGATGCCGTTAATTGGGGATTAAAAAGACACATTCTTAAAGAATATGATTTGGCGGCGGCAACTAATGGGTACACAGGAAATTATACTTATGCATTAGATGGTACAGGTGTTGACGTTGTTATACAAGATGACGGTGTTGATCCTACAGGACATCCTGAATGGGAAGATGCAAATGGCACTACAAGATTTATACAACTAGATTGGAATACAATTATTCCAGGGACAATGGGAACAAATCATTATACAAATATTACCGGCGATAGTCAACCAGCAGGAGAACACGGAAGTCATTGTTGTGGTATTGCCGCAGGTAAAACTTATGGTTGGGCCAAGAATTCAAAAATTTATTCAGTAAGAGTATTTGGCGGTGCTGAAGAGGTTTCTGAACCATTTGATGTTATTAGACTTTTTCACGAACAAAAACCTATTGATCCTGTTACAGGATTTAAACGTCCGACAATTGTAAATCAAAGTTGGGGCTATGGTTATTACTATCCACTTGGCGGTGGGTTTGGGCAAGTAACATCTATTTTTTACAAAGGAGTAGATCAAGGTATTGTTACTCAAAACTGGACGTCTGGTACTTTTACACAATACGGATGTCCTAACAATAAACATCCAATATCATATTCTTCAGTAAACACTGAACAAGAACAATTAACAGATTCAGGAGTAATTTGTGTTAATGCCGCGGGTAATGGATATCATCCTATTTCAGGCCCTAATGCTCCATACAATAGTGACATTTATGATAGTTACTATACAAATAGCTTATATGGGGTGACGCCAATTTATTATAACCAGGCTGGTTCTCCAATAAGTGATGACACAATTGTTGTAGCAAACTTAGATCAGGGTCTATTTGGTACTGAAGAAATGATAAGAAATGATAGTGAAAGAGGACCACGTATTGATATAATAGCGGCTGGTGATGATATTACAAGTGCTACAAGTCAAGTAAGTACATATGGTTCAAAACAACTTTACCCTGGAAGTGCTTCTCACTATATTGCACGAATAGGTGGCACATCAATGGCATCTCCACAAATTTGTGGAATAGGTGCATTATGGTTACAAGCAAATCCAGGCGGAACAGCACAACAATTTAAAGATTTTCTAGCAATACACTCTACAGCTAATTGCTATGATAGTGGAACAGATGAAGATTTTAATGCTTTCAACGCCATTCCAAGACGCTATGGTGCGCCAAATAAAATACTACATTGGCCATATAGTAGTCCTAATCCTTGGGGATTCAAAGGTAGTAGTGGAAGCAGTACTCCTGGAATAAATACATAAGAAGAGAGATAAAATGGCACTACAAGATATCAACATAGGAACACTAGCAAACGACGGTACAGGTGATGACCTACGTGAAGCATTCATTAAAGTTAATCAAAACTTTGAGGATTTAGATCTACGCTCTCCAGAATCAACAACTGCAAGTAATTTAGGTAATGTTGGTGAAGGAGTTTTTTATCAAAAAGCTGGTTCCGATTTACAATTTAAAAAGTTAGTATCTGGTGCTAATATTACATTAACATCTTCAACAAATGGAATTACAGTTAATGCAACAGGTGGATTACAACAATTAAATGTTGTATCTGATTCCGGATCTAAACAATTAGTTGATGGCGATACATTAAATATATTTGGAGGAACTGGTATTGGTACAAGTATTGCTGGTGATAATTTAACAATTAATTCAACTACTGAACTATCTACTGATACTACTCCTGTATTAGGAGGAAACCTAGATGCAAACGGAAATAATCTTATTAATGGTGGCACATTAACAGCAAGTACTTTTGCAGGTGCTTTCCAAGGAAACTTAACTGGATTAGTATACGGAGTAGACATTAGATTAATTGCTCCTAATACAGCTGGTTTTAACTTTGGTACTCTTAGTAATGTAATTACAAGTGTAGTTGATTGGATAATTTATCAAACTGATATTGACTTTGGTAGTATGTTTACACCAGATCCAAGAGTATTTGATGCAGGGACAATAGCGTAAGGAAAGAGATATGGCAACATTAACAATTACATCAAATGGTTTACCTAATCCGGCGGCATTCGGAAATGCATTCGGAAATAATGATTTTTCGCCAAACGTAAATACTGCGATTGCACAATCTTATAATTATTCTATTGTATATCGCGGTGGAGAAAATACTACTAATGCACAGGTAACAGTTCCTTTAACACCAATGGGTATTATGTCTAACGGTGTTATATTTTTTAATCCTTCAGTAGGTCCAACAACTGTTCCACCAGGACTTGATCCTGTAACAGATGCACCAGGCGATGGCTTTGAATATAATGCAGTAGCATTTAGATCAAACTTTGGTGGCGACGATGCAGGTGGATGGCCAGAAACTAACGGACAATATCATTATATGTCTGGAATGTTTATGTTTTTACCAACAGGTTCAGCAGAATCAAATCCATCTTGGGATGCCGCTATGTTAACAGCGTCAACTCCGACGCCAACTTATTACACGGGAACTAATTACAGTAGTGATAACTTTAGACACGCAGATGGACATAGTAAGATACTTGGATATTGTTTTGACGGATATCCAATTTACGGACCATATTCATACGTAGATCCTAATGCAGAATTAGGAACCGCAGTTACTAGAATGACTTCATCATATCAATACTATACTACAGAACCAACTGGACGTGGTTACACTTATGGTGAAAAAGCGGCTGGTACATTTGTTAATGATCATGAATACCAAGTAGGTACTGGTCATTTAGATGCATACAACGGTCGATACAACAAAACTCCTGACTATCCAAACGGAACATGGGCATATTACTTGTCAGTGGATTCAAACCTTCAACCGGTTTATCCATACATAGTTGGTCCATCAACCAAACATCAGCGTAGCGTTTAAGACGTTATAGATTATGATCGGCGCATACTACAAAAGTCGAAAATGGGCTTTGTGGGCCTGGGGCGGTGGTGCCTTACTTATTGCATCTTTATGGATTCAAGTACAAATAACTGTAGCCATAAACACATGGTACGGTGGATTTTATAACTTATTACAACAAGCAGGCGATTATAAAGATAAAGCTGACGTAGGTACAGCATTATTTTACAATAAATTAATTAGTTTCGAATACTGGACTAGTGGATTACAAGGCGAACCCTCATTTGCCGTTTTAGCATTTCCCTACGTATTATTAGCAGTTGCAACAGGATGGTTTACCCGTCTATATGGATTGCGGTGGCGTGAAGCAATTACATTTGATTACATTCCACGATGGCGTAATGTTAAAACTGAAATAGAAGGTGCTAGTCAGCGTATTCAAGAAGATTGTAATAGATTTGCTCGTATTGTAGAAGGTTTAGGATTACAAGTTGTACGAGCTATAATGACGTTGGTAGCTTTTATTCCTGTATTATGGGCATTAAGTGATGCAGTTACAATTCCATGGTTTAGTGATATTCCAGGTTCTTTAGTATGGACCGCTTTAGTTGTATCATTAGGTGGTATTGTTATTTCATGGTTTGTTGGGTGGAAACTTCCAGGACTAGAATATAATAATCAAAAGGTAGAAGCCGCATTTAGAAAAGATTTAGTACTAGGTGAAGACGATAAAGCCAATTACGCACAACCAGAAACACTATGGAGTTTATTTACTGGTATACGATTTAACTATCACAGACTTTATATGCATTATGGCTACTTTGACACTTGGCGTATTACTTACGATCAATTTATGATTATTGTACCATATTTAATTGTAGGACCTAGCTTATTTACAGGTGCTATATTATTAGGTGTAGTAGTACAAGTATCAAATGCTTTCCAAAAGGTTCATGGGGGCTTTGCTTTATTTTTAGAAAACTGGACCACTATTACAGAGCTTCGCAGTATATGGAAGCGTCTACACGAGTTCGAACGTAACTTGACCAAGTATGCATAATATCCGATAAATACTGTAAGAAGTAGGATATAAAGCATATGGCAAATTTACCTGTTTGGAC
>Ga0310342_100000090_pt1 | contig 42579 bp, 30 predicted proteins | sample S15DNA20500_MG_FD_206155 | JGI IMG/M metagenome (GOLD analysis project Ga0310342, IMG submission 206155) | Marine microbial communities from station ALOHA, North Pacific Subtropical Gyre - S1503-DNA-20-500_MG | ecosystem: Environmental > Aquatic > Marine > Oceanic | place: Pacific Ocean: North... | reverse complement strand
TATCGCCACCGTGATCAACCGATAAGACCCCCGCTCCCGGGGGCCTCCGGTTTATTCAAGGGGGCGGGCGCTTCTTTCCGATGATCTGTTGAGGGTCAACGAGGAAGACGGGGAAATGAAACGAAGACGAGCCGCGCTCTCATTTTGCGCTTTATTGTTGAGCTTTTTACCTGGCTTGACAGCCGAGGAGTTCCACATAGTCGGCTCCCGTGCCATGGGCATGGGAGGCGCCGGCGTCGCGGTGACCCGTGGGGTCCTGAGCACCTATTGGAACCCGGCCGCCCTCTGTCTCCCGGCGGCCTCGGAGTCCGCCGGTTTCTTTGAGTTCGCTCTTCCGCTGGCGGTCATGGGAACAGCTTCACGTGACGCGCTACGGGAATTGGACGAGGTCACCGAGCTCTCCGGCCGGGTCGATTTCCGGGCTATCGAAGACCGTCTTGACAGGGGCAAGCCCCTGACAGTTGACCAGGTGAGGAGCCTCCTGGCCCTCGCCGGAGAGCTGCCCGGCCTGGAGACGAATGGGAACGGTTTCCTGACCGATGTGAGCATGGGACTGGGCCTGCGCCTGGAGCGCTTCGCCTTCAACAGCATCGGCCTCTACAGCGCGGGCGCCGTCACGAGGCTCGATCGCAGGAACCTTGCCCTGGGGAATAAGGGAATCGAAGGGTTCCTGCCGCCGGGGAAAGGCCGGCCCGTCACCTCCGCCGGTCGCTTGCTGGCCAACGACCTGGTGAATGCAGGACTCCTGGGACGGTCGCAGGCGGATCACCTGGTATCTCTCGCGGAGCAGGCCGGGGTCAATCTCGACTCCAGCGGTTTCCGGGAAATGGTCGCGGATATTCTCGAGGCCACCAACGATAATTCCACGGGCTCCGCCGGTGACTTCATCACGGCGAACCAGAGCGGTGTCGAGGTCAGCGGTATTTTTGTCCAGGAATACGTCGCCAGCTACGCTCATCCCCTGAAGGACTGGTTCTCGCCATCCGTGCTGGATTCCGTATCGATCGGGGCCAGCCTCAAGGTGATGAACGCGAAGACGTTTTTTTCTCCCTTCTCACTTTCCTCGCTCGATGCCTTCGAGGGTCTCGATGGGGACCTGTTGACGGAGGCCAGGGAGGAAACCTCCATGAACATCGGCATCGACCTCGGTCTCCTCGCCCAGCCCACCGACTGGCTGTCCCTGGGATTGGTGGGGAGGAACCTCAACGGTCCGAGCTTTGATTTCGCCAGGGCGGGCGACTACGAGCTCGAGCCGCAGGTGCGCGCCGGCGTGGGGCTCTACGACCTGCTTCCAGGCATGGTGCTGGCGGCGGACATCGACCTGACGAGAAATCATACCGACGCGCTTCCGGGATACGGTTCCCAGCAGGCGGCCATCGGCTTCGAATATTCGCTCCTGGATGGGGAGGCTGTCCTGTTGCGGGGCGGGGTGTCGAAGAATCTCGCCGGCTCCGAAGGAGCCTCCTTCCATCTCGGGCTCGGTTTCAGGCTGGCGGATGTTTTCATCGACATGGCCGCCATGTTCACGCCTCGAATCATGGAGATCGAGAGGGACGCCGAGGGTGGGCTGTTCGAATTGCCCGAGCGCGCCGGCTTGTCATTGATGATAGGTTGCCAGATCCCGCTGGATTGATCATTCCCGCGAAAAGATGCTGACCGGGCCGGTTTCTTCGCCCTCTCGGATGATGATCCCCTCGAGTTTGCCGGTTTCCTTTCCCTGGCGCAGGACCAGCAGGTCGTAGAGCCCCGGGGGGAGTTTCTCCAGGTGGAACTGGGCGACCTGGGCGGTGAAACGCCAGGTGCGTGCGGGAATACCGCGCGCCTCGGCACCCGGATGCTCCTGGAGGCGCAGGCTGAAGCCGAGCGCAGGGCCTGCGGATTCGATGATTCCCCTCAGGCTGCCCGGCTTGGCTACGATCATGCGAATGTCGTCGGCACCAGGGAGCAATCCGTCGCGCTGGGCTTGGCCGAACTTCGCATTTCCGGCCCGCAGGGTGTAGGTCGCTTTGGGGAGTTCGGCAAAGGAGAAGTCTCCGGAGGGAGCGCTGACCGATTCGATGTAAATGTCCTTGGCTGTAAGTATGAGCGGAATGAGACCCAGGGGTTGGCCTGCGGCGTCCTCGAGCCACCCGGAGATGGCTCCCGTTCCGGGTTCAAAAACCAGCTCTATCTCTGGGGGGGACTCCTCCCCCACGTTGAATATCAGTTGCTTCGAGACGCCGCTGGAGGCCGCTGAAGCCTGCAGCCAGTATTTCCCCGGGCGCAGGTTATTGAACTGGAAGGTGCCGTTGGCGGAACTGCGAACGTATCTATCATTGGGACCCTTCAGGGCGACTCTGGCGTTCGCAACGGTATTGCCGCCCGGGTCGAGAACTATTCCTCCCAGGGAAAGCGAAGGCGGGAAGCGAAGCACTAAGTTTCCTCCCTCTAGCTCGTCAACCGTGACCCTCTCGCTTTTCGCCGGGTAGCGGGCATCTTGCGCGAAGATTGTCACCACTACGCGCGGGTCTTCCGGAAGGTTGTCGAGGACGGCCAGTCCTTTTGCATCGGTGAGGATCTTTGGAATGGGTACGGGCAGGGACATGGCGGGTGCGTCAGTGGGGTCATCGTAGATTCGGATGGACACGCGCGCGCCTTCACATGGAGTCCCATCGGGGTTCTCGACGAAAATATTCACTTTCGTAGCTTCCACCAGCTGGATCGTAAGGTCCTCCTCGGCCGGGATCTCAATTGCCATCGGCCCGCTGATCTTGTAGGCAGAGTGAAAAGCCGTCAGCCTCCAGGCTCCTGCGGTAAGGGTTTCGACGGTGAAGGTTCCATCGTCTCCGGAGATTGCCGAGAGGATTCGAGGGCCATCAGTGGTCGCGGACCCCAGGCTCACTTTAACCTCCTTTATCGCTTTGCCGCGAAGATCGGTTACCTTGCCGGTGAGGAATAAGCCCTTCTCTAGGAGCACCTTCACCACTTCCGTTGTACTGAACCTGCCCGCCGGGATAGTCAGGATGCGGCGGTCGAGCAGGTAGCGTGGGTGGTACAGCAGGGCCGGGTACTCGCCCTCCGGCACATCCGAGACGCGGGCGTAGCCATCGCTGTCGGTGTGAAGAAATTGACCGAGGGTCTTTGCGGGTCCCTCGAGGCGCAGGGTGAACTTCTCGTTGCCCACAGGTTTTTCTCCATCGGCTTCCAGCATCAGGAGGACGAGGAGGCTGGGGGCTTCGCGGGCAACTTTGGCTTTCTCGGTCTTCGGAGCCGGCTCCTTCGCGCTGCCGGTCCCATCGGTGAGCTCGTTGCCGGTTTCGTTGCCGGTTTCGTTGCCGGTCTCGGTCGACGTGGGCTGGGGTGCCTCTTTCCGGGATGGCCCGTTCGCTGGCTCTCCCCCCTGGCCCGGTTCCCCCGGTCCCATGTCGGGGTCCAGGTCCGGGCCATCGAGGAACAGAACGGCCAGGAGCGCTGCCAGGGACAGGATCACGACGGAGAGGATAGCGGCTTTTCGTAATGTAGAAGTCATGGTCAGTCCGTGATTTCCAGCAGGACGTCGCCGCTGCCGGACTCGAGAGCGAAGGGGCCGACAAAGGGTGCGGCGATCTCCTGGTCGTCCGCGGCATCAAAGACCCTGACACTGGCCTCGCTCGCGGTGATGTAGCCGGGCGAATCGTGGGAGTAGTAGCCGATGAAGTAGGGCTCGGCGCTCGGCGGCATCACGCAGAGACAGTCGAGTCCAGCTGCGGGATCCACCCCGTCGTAGGGAAAGAAATCGAGGGCCGGCACGCCGGAATTGACGACGGTGTAGACCTCCGAGCTGGAAGAATTCAGCAGGCGCGGAGCGAAGAATACATCCTGGCCGACCCTGTTCTCGATGATGTAGGTGACCGTTTCTCCCGCGGCGGTGTTGTCCTGTCCGAAGGCTCCCGCCACCACCTCGCCGATCAGGACGTCGTTGCCGGCCTTATCGACTCCCGCCGATGGCCGGGCGCTCTCGAAATCGAGGGCGAATCCCGGATCGAGTTCCAGGGAAACCGAGCCCAGCGCGTTGACGGTGGCTTCGGAAAATGGGCCGGGGCCCGTGTAGATATTCACCGAAGCGAGCAGAAAGTTCTCGATGACCAGCTGGACCTTGTCCCCATCGGCCGGCCCCTGTGGCGCCGAGGAGCAGGCATCTCCGACCAGGCTTCCCGACAGGCGGGCGATCTGTGTCTGGTCGATGAGGAAGGGCTCGCATCCTCCGATGAGACCGACGATCCCGCAGCCGATGTGAAGGTCGCTCAGGCTTCCATCGCTTTCGCGTGTTCCGCTGATGATGTTCACCTTGGTGATCGCGCAGTGGCCGCCGCTGGGGTGCTCCTGGACGGAGCGGAAGGCGGTGTACACGGTGAACTGATCCCCGCTTCCCTCGATGAAGGATCTTGCCCAGGTTTCGTCGACTGTCGGATCGATGACCTGCACCTCGAGCTCACCTTTTGCTCCGAGCCCGAAGCAGAAATAGGAGGTCATCGAATCCCCGCTCACCGAACCCGGGATCGTCGAGTCCACCACGCCGCCGAAGGCGTCGTAGGTGCCGGCGACCTCCGGCGGTTCAGCTCCGAGGTGCTGGGGCATATTTTCGAGCAGCAGCTGCACGGTGGGATGGTTGAGGTAATCATCGAGGGTCTGGAAGTCGGCGCTGATCACCCCGCCCTGGCGCTCTCCAAGATCCAGGGGGGAGTCGTCCCTGCCACCACAGCCAGCCGCCAGGACCAGGAGAAGAAAGGGCGCCGCTTTTCCTGGAAAGAATCCGGTCTTCATGTCGTTTTCTCCAACTGCCGTTTTGAGTTTTCGTATCATTCAGTAGGACGGGGTTCGAGCGCGGTTTCTTCAATCGGCTTGCTATAGGATGGGTTTTTGCCGGTCTCAGGTCAACAGACTGTCTTTTTACCCCAGGGAAGGGTTTTTACGGCTTCACAGCTGAAAAGGCTCCGGCCGCCGGTATTCTTGCTGCTGGCCGCTTCAGGAGGCTGTGGATAAGATGATCGCATGACCGATGAATCCAGAAGCCGGGAATCTTCGTCGGCTGCCGGGCTCACCCCTGAAGCGGCCGGGTTGCTCGAGACGCATTTTCACATGCGCCTGTCGCGGGAGTGGGATCAGCGTTTTGAGAAGCTCTTTCGCCAGGGTGGCGTCGCCAAGTGGTACAGCGGGGTGGGGAGCGAGGCGACGACCGTGGCATCGGCCGCCTGCCTCCGCCGCGATGACGCGCTTCTCACCATCCATCGCGACAGCGGGGCGATCCTGCGCTATTACGCCTCCTGCGAGGACCTGGTGCCTGGACTCCTGCCGGTGGAGAACCGCCACGGCCGTGAAAAATCCAGGGAGCTGCTCTACCGCCTGGCCTGTCAGCTGCTGGGCCGCTCCGATGGTTTTACCGCCGGCTATGATCGGTCGTTTCACTACGCCCATCTCGATGAAGAGACGGGGCTCAAGCATATCGGCATGATCAGCCACATGGGGGCGATGATTCCCGTGGCCGCGGGTGTGGCGCTCGCCTTCAGGCAGCAGGGAAGCGACCGGGTAGCCCTCAATTACATAGGTGATGGAGGCACCTCGACGGGCGAGTTCCACGAGGGTCTGAACATGGCGGCGGTACTCGATGCTCCGCTGGTGCTGGTGATTCTCAATAACCGCTACGCCTTCAGCACGCCCAGTAGCGAGCAGTACCGCGCCGAGAGCCTGGCCGCGCGGGCCGAGGGCTATGGCATCGAGGGTATTCGAATCGATGGTAACGATCCTCTCGCGGTCTCCGCGGCGGTTTCCGGCGCGGTGGAGCGGGCAAGGAGCGGCGGGGGCCCGACCCTCATCGAGGCGATGCTGGGCAGGATGCGGGGCCATTCCGAGGGCGATGATTCCCTGGGGATTCTCGATGAGGCGGAGAAGGAAAAATACGAGAGCGAGGACCCGGTGGCCTGTTTCGAAGCGAGCCTGGTCGAGCAGGGAATCGCCACGACAGAACACATCGAGAAGGTTCGCGGCATCTGCTCCGAGCTGGTCCTCGAGATCGTTGACGAGGCCGTGGCCTCGGCGGCGCCGGAGCTGGCCGCAGGAGAGCGACCCGTCTTCGCCCGGGCGACCGGTTCGCCCGGCAAGGGGCCGCTGGCCAGGGGCCTGGCCGGCTCCGCGGAAGAGACCAGCTACCTCGAGGCCATCTCCCTCGCCCTGGGCGATGCCCTGGAGGAGGATCCGGAGGTCTTCCTGATGGGGCAGGATATTGCCGCCTTCGGCGGCGCCTTCAAGGTGACCCGCGGCCTGCTGGAGGAGTTCGGGCCCGGGAGGGTGCTGAACACCCCGATTGCCGAGGCCGGCATGATCGGCATCGCCTCCGGTGCCGCCCTGCTGGGTAAAAGACCCGTGGTCGAGATGCAGTTTTCCGATTTCGTCAGCTGCGGCTTCAACCCCCTGGTCAACGTGGCCGCCAGGTTTCATTACCGCACCGGGCTCCCGGTGCCGCTGGTCATTCGCCTTCCCTCCGGCGGTGGTGTCGGAGCCGGTCCGTTTCACTCCCAGTCCCTCGAGGCCACCTTCCTGCATGTTCCGGGCCTCAAGGTGGTCGCCCCGGCCTGGCCGGAGGACGCCTATTCCCTGCTTCGCGAGGCGATCAGGGATCCCAACCCGGTCCTGTTCTTCGAACACAAGTATCTCTACCGCCGGGTGAAGGCTTCCCTGGCCCCGGCCTCGATCGATATCGGAGCCGGGGTGGAGGCCGGCGCCCGGATCGTGCGTCCGGGAGACGGTGTCAGCGTCTTTACCTGGGGCTGGATGGTTCACAGGGCGGTGGCTGCGGCCGAGGCTCTCGGCGAGGAGGGAATCTCCGTGGAGGTGGTCGATCTGCGGGTGCTCGCGCCGCTGGATGAGAAGACGGTGATGGACTCGGTAGGCCGTACCGGCCGGGCTCTTGTCGTACACGAGGCGCAGCTGACCGGCGGCTTTGGCGGCGAGATCGCGGCCCGGATCGCCGAGGGAGCTTTCGAAGCTCTCGACGCGCCGGTGAGAAGGCTGGCTTATCCCGATCATCCCGTGCCCTTCAATAAGGAACTCGAGGCGGTCTGTCTTCCGGATGAGGAGAGCATCGCCGCGAGCCTGCGGGAGCTCGCCGCCTGGTGAGAGGGGCGCTTCTTCCTTGACGCCCTGTTCGACAGGCTCCTGCGGGTGTGCTATGAATCGGGCCACTGGAATTACTCGGTCATCACATAAGCACTTTCCGGCGGACGTACCCTGGCAGATGTCTGAAAAAAAATCAGAACCGAACCGGCTGATCGAATCGACGAGCCCCTACCTGCTTCAGCATGCCCACAATCCGGTGGACTGGTATCCCTGGGGAGAGGAGGCGCTGGCGAAGGCGAAGGATCTCGATCGTCCGATCTTCCTGTCGGTCGGCTATTCTTCCTGTCACTGGTGCCACGTGATGGAGCGGGAGTCTTTCGAGAACCCCGAGATCGCGAAGGTGATGAACGCTAACTTCATCAACATCAAGGTGGACCGGGAGGAGCGTCCTGACATTGACGCTCTCTACATGAACGCCGTTCAGATGCTCTCGGGGCAGGGGGGGTGGCCGATGAGTGTCTTCCTGACTCCCGATCTCAGGCCCTTCTGGGGCGGCACCTATTTTCCGCCGAAGGGGTTCTACCGGCCGGACGGGGAGGTCGTCCGGCCCGGCTTCATGGATATTCTTCTCTCGCTCTCGAGCGCCTACAGGGAGACCCCCGAGCGGATCGAGGGCACCGCCGGGCAGGTCGTCGAGGGGCTCTGCCGGCAGGAGAACCACGCGGCCGGGGAGCTGCCGAGTGACGAGGCGTTGCGGTTGGCGGGGGAGGACGCGGGCAGGCGCTTCGATCCGGTCCACGGAGGATTCGGCCCGGCTCCCAAGTTCCCGCGCTCCACGGAGCTCTCGATGCTGCTGCGGGTCTACGCGCTGACCGGCGAGGAGAGCATCCTGGAGATGTGCGAACGCACGCTCGAGGCGATGGCGCATGGAGGAATGTACGACCAGGTCGGTGGCGGCTTCCATCGCTATTCTACCGATGCCAGGTGGCTCGTTCCCCATTTCGAGAAGATGCTCTACGACAACGCCCTGCTGGCGCGTACCTACCTCGAGGCCCTGCAGGTCACCGGGCGGGGGCTCTATCGCAGGATCGCATCGGAGGTCCTCGACTACGTGCTCGCCGAGATGACCAGCCCCGAGGGCGGGTTCTATTCCGCCACCGATGCCGACAGCGAAGGCCGCGAGGGGGTGTTCTTCGTCTGGCGGCCCGGGGAGGTGGAGGAGCTTCTCGGCGGCGAGGATGCGCGCCTGTTCTGCGAGTATTTCAACATAACCGCCGAGGGTAACTTTGAAGATGCCACCAGCATTCCGCACATCACGGGCGAGCTCGAGGAGGTGGCCGCGGCGCTGGGGATCGAGTCGCCCGTCGCCCGCCAGAAGCTCGAGGCCGCCCGCAAGACGCTCTACGCCGCGCGCGAAAAACGTCCCGCCCCTTTCCGGGATGAGAAGGTGCTGACCTCCTGGAACGGCCTGATGATCTCGGCCTTTGCCAGGGGAGCGCAGGTCCTGGGGGAGCCGCGCTACCTGGAGGCCGCCGAGCGCGCTGCCCGCCTGGTCCTGGATGAAATGCGGGAAGGGGAGAGGCTCCTGAGGGTTCGAAAAGATGGGGAGAGCCGGATCCTGGGATTCCTCGACGACAACGCCTTCTTCATCGAGGCTTTGCTGGATCTCTACGAGGCCGGGTTCGACAGCGGCTACCTGGCCGCGGCGCGCCGGCTTACGGACATCGTCATCGAGCGTTTTTCCGACGAGCAGGATGCCGGGCTCTATTTCACCTCGGTCGATCACGAGCTGGTTCTTACCCGCCGCAAGGATCCCTTTGACGGCGCCATCCCCTCCGCGTTCGCGGTGATGGCGTTGAATCTCCTGCGGCTCGAGAAGCTCTCAGGTGAGCCGGCTTACGGCGAGAGGGCGCGGCGCCTCCTTCTCGATGTCTCCGCCGCGGTGCCCAGGGTCCCCATGGGTCTTGGCGCGACTCTCATAGCCCTCGATTTTCTTCTCCATCCTCCCGTCGAGCTGGCGCTTGTCGGTGATCTTTCCAGTCCCCTGGCGGCAGATTTTTTAGAGAAGATCCACTCGGGTTTTTTGCCCTCGAGGGTGATCGCCGCCTCCGCGAATCCTCCCCCGGCGGAGCTTGCCGCCGAGATTCCGCTGCTGGCGGGCAAGGAACACAAAGCGGTGGGAGCGCGGCTCTACATCTGTCGTGACTATTCCTGCCGGGAGCCTGTTGACGACCCGCAGGTCGCCGAAGAGATGCTGCCGTTCGTCAGTTTTCCCGGAGGATGATAATATTCTTCGGCTGGGGAATTCCCCTGGAGCTTCAGATTCGCCTGCCCAGTCGAAGAAAGGCCTGGTAGCGGCCCCTGGGGAGGGTTTTCGGGGATTCTCGTTACGGGTGAGGGGCTTTGAAACCAGGAGAAACAATATGCGAACATCCGATAACGATCGCGGGGCCTCCAGCCCGATTTCCCTGGGGGGCCGGGATTTGTTTTTTGCCCGGGAAGTGCTTGGAAAATTAACCATCCACGGCCTGGCCCTTCACGTCCTCGAGGGCTGGGTTGAGGGTACTCCTCCCGACAGCATGAAGGAGGTCCTGGGCATGGAAGATTACGACATCGTCCGGCGTGTCCCCCTCTCTGCGGCGAATGTGGACAATGTGATCGCTGAAGAAGCTCGCCGTTACGGCCTTGAAAAACTGTCCTCCGGGGAGACAACTCCATAAAATCGGAGTATGGCACGGGTACTATGGAGGAAAGCGGATGGTTCCATCGAGGAATTCTCCTTCAGCTCCAGGGTCGTCCTCGGAAGGGACGATGAAGCTGATTTCAAGGTTGAGTCCAAGGGGATCTCCCGCTGTCACATACTCATCGAGGAGCGTGGTGAAAACTACGTTCTCTCGGACATGGGGAGCACCAACGGCACCCTTCTCAACGGCAGACCGTTGCTCGATGAGGCGCAGCTTCGAAGCGGAGATCGGATCTGCATCGGTACGGAGGTGATCGAGTTTTTTGCGGGGGAGGGCGCCGCCGAGACCAGGGGCTCGGTCTCGACTGAGCCGCTCAGCAGGACGCTCGCCCGCGAGGGAAGTCCGGTTGCCAGGGGGTATGACATCAGCTCCCTGCCCGAGGTGCTTCCCAGGACGGTCGGGAGATTCGAGCTCGAGGAGAAGCTAGGCCAGGGCGGCATGGGGGCGGTGTACAGGGCCCGCGATCTCGAGAGCGGAGATGAGGTCGCCGTCAAGTTCATCCGTCAGAATATCGGTCGGCGAGAGGCCTTCCTCGAATATTTCCATCATCGAGAGGCGGTGCTGGCGCGCGAAATCAACCATCCCAACGTCATCAGGATCTACGAACACGGGGTGGAGGAGGAGCAGCACTTCATCTCCATGGAGAACATCCGCGGCCAGAGTCTCTACCAGGTGCTCAAGCGCGGCAGGATGGAGCCCGGAGAGGTGCTCGAGATTCTTCGCCAGGTGGCGTGTGGCCTCTCCGCCGCACACCTCCAGGGAGTGGTTCACAGTGACATCAAGCCGGCGAATATTCTCCTTGAGGGTGAGACTGCGCCGGTGGAAGGAGCGGGGGAGGGAGAGCCTGGTGAGGGAGATGGAATACTCGAGTTCGAGACAGAGGAGGAGCTTCCCGTCGAGGCGGCGGGGGAGCCGAAGTCATCGGATCCGGGGCTCTGGCGTGAGATCGAGAAGAGGGTCGGCAGGCAGGAGGTTCCCCCAGAGGCCATCCTCGATGATCCACCGTACTTTTCGAGGCCCTCGGAGGAACGTTTCCTCGAGCACTATCTCGACAGGATGAAGGCCGAGCACGGCTTTTTCATTCTTGTCGAGGGAGAGGCCGGCACCGGTAAGGGCAGGCTGATCAGCGAGTTCCTGCTGCGGCAGAAGAGGGTGGCCGCCTCGGCCGGAAAACCCGCCGGCGGGATGAGATTCCTCGAGCTTGACTGCTCCAGGATCGAGGGACTGCCGCTGCTCTATGAGCAATTCAACCCGAAGATATCCGCATCGCGCGCGACCCTTCGTGAAATGGTCGAAGAGCTCAAGGGCTGGTTCGATGAGGGCGGGCAACCGACGATCCTGAGGGTCCTGGATATGGGGAAGGCCTCGCCCCTTGCCTGCCAGCTGTTGGCGTACCTGGCCGCGAAGATGGAGGACCTGCCGCTCACGATCATCGCCAGCATCGAGCCGGAGGAGATGCGAAAAAACGACTCGGTCAAGACTCTCCTGCCATCCATCGAGAAGGTACTCAAGCAGCTCTACCTCCGGCCGCTCACCGGGTACCAGATCCAGCGCTACCTGCAGGCGCTCTTCAGGGGATACCTGCAGGGGAACGATCTTTCGAAGGATCTCTACCGCCTGAGCGAGGGAAATATAGCCAGGATGCTCGACCTGCTCAGGAGCTTCTTCGAGCGGGGCATCCTCACGGTCAACTCCGGCTCGAAGACGGTTTCCTACCGTCCTGATTTCCGCGAACTCGAGCTCGAGGAGGGCAAGAACCTGTACGAAAAGTATCGCCAGGCGGGAAGGGTGGAGAGGCATGTCCTCGAGTACGCGGCCTTCATTGGCTCGAGTTTCTTTTTTGACACCCTGGCCCGGCTGCACGATCTCGACGAGACCTCGCTCTATTTTGTCGTACGCCAGCTGCTTGCCGATGGTTTCTTCACCGAGGAGAGCAGGACCTGGTACAGGTTTACCAATGTGGCCTTCCAGAGATACATGGCGGAGAGGATTTCCCTGCCTGATCGGGGACAGCTGCATCGGAAGCTCTCCCGGTTGCTGCAGGATGTGCCGGTTCCAGAGTCGCCGGGCCTCTACCAGTTGCGGGCCACTCACTATTGCGGCTGCCGGGAATATTCCAAGGCGGTCCAGTGCTATCTCGAGGGCGCCCACCTGGCCCGGAACGTCTACAAGGCGGATCTCGCCCGGGAGATGTACCAGGAGATTCTTCGAATCTACCGTGAGCTTGCCAGGAGAGAGATCCCTCGACGGGAGGTTACCGGCGTTCTGAAGAGCTGGTTCGGACGTGATGGTAATTGGTACAAGATTCTCGGTGACCTGGGAGCGATAGAGAGCCGTGCCAACGTCAAGATCGCCGATTTCGGGATCTCGTTTCGCACAGCTGACGAGGAGCGTGGCTATCCTGTCGGGCAGCGCCCCGCCCTCGGCACCCCTCGCTACCTCGCTCCTGAGCGCGGAGATGGCCAGCGCGGAGGGCCCCGCTCCGATATCTTCTCACTGGGCCTTATCGCCTACGAGATGGTCTGCGGGGAGGCGGTGTTTCCCGCTCTCAAGGGCAAGGCGCTCGTGGATGCCTACCGCAAGAAAAAGGTGCGGCTTCCCCCCGACGAGTTGGGGAGATTTCCCGGGGGCTTCGCGGAGCTTGTGGAGGGAATGCTGCAGATCAACCCCGAACGTCGCTGGGATGCCGAGCAGGTCATTCGGGAGGTCGTGAAGCTGCAGTTCGAGTATCGAATGGGGGAGCAGGGAGGCAAGTAGCCTTCAGCCGGCGTGCTGGCTTCCTCAGAGCACCTTGTCTTTGAGTTCGGCTAACGCCTTGAGCGCATCGAGGGGAGTCATCGAGTCAAGGTCGAGACTCTTGAGCTCGCGGTAGATCTCGTCATTGATGCTCTGGAAGAAATCGAGCTGGATGGATTCGGCCTTTCGTCCTTCGCCGGCCTTCGGTTTCGCGCTGCTTCGCGCCAACGCCGGCCGATCGTCGAGATCCAGCGCCTGGTTCTCGAGGTTTCCGAGGATCTCCCTGGCCCGGTCGATGACCTCCACCGGTATGCCCGCCAGCCGTGCCACGTGAATTCCGTAGCTCTTGTCGGCGCCTCCCTCGACGATCTTTCGCAGGAAGATGATGTCTTCGTTCCACTCCTTGACGGCGAAGTTGAAGTTCCGGGCGCCCGTATAGGCGCGGGTCAGCTCGGTCAGCTCATGGTAGTGCGTCGCGAAGAGGGTCCTTGCCTCGATCCTGTCGGCGATGTACTCGGTGATGGCCCAGGCGAGGCTGACCCCGTCGAAGGTGCTCGTTCCGCGCCCGACCTCGTCGAGGATGATGAGGCTGCGCCCGGTGGCATTGTTCAGAATATTGGCCGTCTCGTTCATCTCGACCATGAAGGTCGACTGCCCGCGGGTCAGGTCGTCGCTGGCGCCTACCCGCGTGAAGAGCTTGTCGATGACGCCGATCTCGGCGCTCTCTGCGGGGATGAAGCTGCCGGTCTGGGCCAGCAGCGTCAGGAGTGCCACCTGCCTGATGTAGGTGGACTTGCCGGCCATGTTCGGGCCGGTGATGATCATGATGTTGTTTTCTTCATCGAGATCGACCGAGTTGGCGATGAAGGGCTCGGTGGTCGCCACCCGCTCGACGACAGGGTGCCGGCCCTCCTCGATCAGCAGCCTGGTGCCGTTGTTGACCAGGGGCCGGGTGTAGCTCCGCTCGGTCGCCAGGGTCGCGAAGGTGGCGAGAACGTCGAGCTCGGAGAGAGCCTCGGCGGCCTGCTGCAGCATGGGGATCTGGTTCGCCGCCTCCTCCCGCAGGGTGGTGAAGATCTTGTACTCCAGGTCGATGGCTCGCTCGCGGGCGTGGAGGACCTTGTTCTCGTACTCCTTGAGCTCGGGAGTGATGTAGCGCTCACAGTTCTTGAGGGTCTGCTTGCGGATGTATTCTTCGGGGACGCGGTCCTTGTGCGAGTTGGTGACCTCGAGGTAGTAGCCGAAGACCTTGTTGTAGCCGACCTTCAGGTTGGAGATCGAGGTGCGGTCGATTTCTTTCTGCTGGTAGCGCGCGAACCACTGGCTGCCCTCGGTGCTCACCAGTCGCAGCTCATCCAGCTCCTCGTCGTAGCCTTCGCGGATCATGCCCCCCTCCTTGAGCTGGAGGGGAGGCTCAGCCTGGAGGGCCTGCTCCAGCCGTTCGCGGAGTTCCGGCAGCGCCGGCATGCGCTTGCCGATGGCGGTGAGGATCGCGGCGCCGAGAGGCTTGAGCAGCTCCTGCAGCAGGGGTACGACCTCCAGGGTATGGGCCAGGGCTACGAGGTCCCTGGCGTTGGCGCTGCCGTAGCTGATCCGGGTGCAGATGCGCTCGAGATCGTGTACCTGCTTGAGCAGGCCGATGGCCTGCTCAAGGTCCTGCCGGCGCTCTACGAGCTGAGCCACGCCTTCCTGGCGCTGGACGATCTCGTCCACCCCGGTCAAGGGCTCGAGGAGCCACGCCTTCAGCTTCCTGCCGCCGGCGGCCGTGGCTGTGCGGTCGAAGGACCCAAGCAGCGTTCCCTTGCGTTCACCATCACGCTGGGTGCTTGTCAGCTCGAGGGCGCGGCGGGTGGCGCGATCGATGGGCACCACGCGCGTCTCCTGGTATGCGCGGATGGTGTTGAGGTGCTTCATGGCGACCTTCTGGGTCTCCTGCACGTAGCTCAGCAGGCCGCCTCCCGCCTGGATCGCAAGGTCGAGATGTTCACAACCGAAGCCGTCGAGAGTCCTGGTTCGAAAATGCTCCACAAGGCTGCGATGGGCGGTCTTCCGGTCGAAGGCCGGGTCGGAGAAGGGGGTCACGAGGTAATCCCGCATCATCCCGGCGAAGGCGGGATGATGCTCGAGGTTGAAGGCGATACTCTCGGGCAGCAGGCATTCCGCCGGGGAGATCCTCTCCAACTGGGCCGCGATGCCGGAGAGTCTGCCGGATTCCCATACCAGGAATTCACCGGTGGTCACGTCCATCCAGGCGAGGCCGTAGGCCTCCCGGGATTTTTTCTTTTTCTGGTTTGCCGGGACCGCCAGGCAGAGCGCCGCCAGGTAGTTGTTCGATTTCTCGCCGATGATTTTCTCATCGGTGATGGTGCCGGGTGTGATGACCCGGACAACCTCCCTCTCCACCAGGCCCTTGGCCTCCCGGGGGTCCTGGACCTGTTCACAGATGGCGACCCTCTTTCCGGCTCGCAGCAGCTTCGGCAGATAGGAGTCGAGCGCCTTAACTGGGATTCCCGCCATCGGGATCGCGTTCTTGTCCTTTGACCGGGAGGTCAGGGCTATCCCCAGCAGGTCCGATGCCAGGTGGGCGTCCTCGAAGAACATCTCGTAGAAGTCGCCCATGCGGAAGAACAGGATCTCCTCGGCATACTTCTCCTTCGCGAGGAGGTATTGCTGCATCATGGGTGTCTGGGCGGGACCGGCGTCCGATTTCCGGATCATGTCCTGTTTTCCTTCAGCCTGGGATGAGGAAAGAGGATTGTAGGATGACTGCGCATCAAGTCAAGGTGTGCAGTCCCTACAAGGCAGGGCGTGGCCGGCCGTACCTGTTACCGGGGACTCGTTTTCAGTCCTGGTCGACCGTCTCGGCGGGAGTCTGCTGGCCCAGCGGGGCCAGGAGCTCGAGGTAGCGGCTGACCTCGCTCAGGGAGGCCGCGTAGAGACCCGGCTTACATCCTGTCTGTCGGGAGAGCTCCTCGAGGATCTCTTCGCGCGGCACCTCGGTTACGGCGCACAGGAGGGTATCGCCAATCCTGTCGAACGGCAGGATCTTGTTGGTATGGAGGAAATCGGCTGAGAGCAGCTTCACGAGCTCTTCATCGAGTTCGTAGTTCTCGAGGATGATGTAGGGCAACTGGTACTCCATCACCAGGGTCCTGGTGACGTCGCTGTCGCTCAGGCAGCCCATGTCGATCATGATCGAGCCGAGGGTGTCCTTGGTCGTCTCCTGGACTCCGAGGGCCTGCTGTACCTGCTCCTCCGTAACCAGCCCCATATCGATCAGGATCTCACCGATCCTGGGTTTGGGAGCCCGGTTGAATGAACTCATGGAGTTTCCTTTCGATTTTCCGCTTGATGGCGGTTTTGCCAGTCGTACTTGATCCCGCCCCGGGTGCTGGTACGACCGCTGCCCCTTGATTTCACTAAAACCGCCCTGACGGAGAAGTTTATCACCCTCTGAGTGGATGCGCCAACCGGCGAGAGTCCATCCGAAACCCCTAAGTGTTTAAAAAAACATACTTTAAGGATTCGGTTGAGGTCGTGAGGTCATTTTTTCCGTGTGGGTCGCTGTTTGAGAGTGCTCTGCAGGTCGAGTGCGAGTTTATCCCCGATGACCTCACTGAGCTCTTCCGTGCTGGCGCCGCGAATTTTTTCGAGGGTGCGGAACCTGTCGAGCAGGGCCTGCTGGCGTTTCTTGCCGATTCCCGGGATATCCTCGAGTCCGGTCTTCATCGCATCCCGCCTGCGCAGCTCGCGGTGGTAGCGGATCGCGAAGCGGTGCGCCTCATCCCTGATGCGCTGCAGGTAGAGGGATTCGGGCGTATCCTGGGCCAGGGCGATGGGATTCTTTCTGCCTGGGAGGAAAATGCGCTCGGTGGTTTGTCTGCGCCGGCGTTCCTTGGCCAGGGCCGCCACCGGCAGGCTGGAGAGCCCGATCTTCTTGAGCGCTTTCATCGCGCTGGAGAGCTGCCCCTTGCCTCCGTCAACGAGGACCAGGTCGGGCAGGTCACCATCCTTGATGCCCCGCTCGAGCCGTCTCTCGAGAACCTCCTTCATGCAGCGGAAGTCATCGGCACCGACGACGGTCTGGATCCTGTACTTCCTGTAGCGGTTTCGCACCGGCTTCCCATCCTCGAAGGAGACCATCGAGCCCACCGCCAGCGAACCCTGGAAATTGGAGATGTCGTAACACTCGATCCTTCGCGGAGGGTTTGGCAGCTCCAGGTGCTTTTCGATGGATTCCAGCAGAGTCTCCATCCGTTCCTGTTCGTCACGTTCGATGCGGAAGCTGTTGTGGGCGTTGCGATTGGCAAGGCGGATGATGGCCGCCTTGTCTCCCCTCTGGGGCAGGGTGATCCGCGACCGGCGGCCGCGTTTTTCGCTGAGCCAGGACTCGAGGAGATCGCGATCGCGGAAGTCCGAGTCACAGAGAACCTCGGGTGGAATGTAGCGGTCGGTGAGGTAGCATTGGGTGAGGAAGCTCGAGAGCACCTCCGCCCTGCGCAGCTCGGTTCGGAAGCTGTGGGTTCTCGAGCTGATGATCTTTCCCTCTCGAACCAGGACCTCCTGGATCGCCACGAAGTTTCCTTCGCGGATGATGGAGAAGGCATCGATATCTCCGAGCCGGAACTCTTCGACCTTCTGGGTTTCGAAGACCTTGCCTATGGCGGCGAGCTGGTCTCTGTAGCGGGCGGCCAGCTCGTAGAGGCGGTTTCCGGAGGCCGCCTTCATCCTTTTCTCGATGATGCGCTCGAGTTCCCTGCTCTTGCCCTTGAGCAGCATCACGACCTGGGAGACGTCCTCCATGTAGTCTTTCTTCGAGATCAGGTCCACGCAGGGTGCGGTGCAGCGGCCGATCTCGTACTCGAGGCAGGCACGGGTGCGGTTGCGGAAAAAGCCGTTGGTGCAGGTCCTCAGCGGGAAGACGGTCTTGATGACGCGGAGCATCTCCCTGACCGCCGTGGAGGATCCGTAGGGCCCGAAATAGAGATCCTCTCCCGCCTTATAGCGCCTGGTCACCATCACCCTGGGCCACTCCTCGCTGAGGGTTACCTTGATGCTGACATAGGTCTTGTCGTCCTTGAGCCTGACGTTATAGAGTGGCCGGTGCTTCTTGATGAGGTTGTTTTCGAGGATCAGCGCCTCGTCCTCGGTCTCGGTCAGGATGCAGTCAAGGTCGTCAATGCGCTCCATGAGCAGACGGATGAAGAGTCGCCCATCATTTGATTTTCCGAAGTAGGAGCGCACCCGGCTGCGCAGGTTGACCGCCTTGCCAATGTAGAGGATCCGGCTGCGGGAGTCCTTCATGATGTAGACGCCCGGCGAGGTGGGAAGGCGCGACACCTTGTCCTTCAGGCTGGGTTTTCGTTTCGTTGCGGATGCCATGGTATCTCGTGTTGCGGTTACGCTTCGGCGCGGGCGCCCGGGCTCACGATGGTTCCTGTCGTCTGCGGTATTCGAAATAGTATATCCGCAGCCCCTGCGCTTTGAACCGGGTCTCGTAGGGGGTCTCGAAGGGATAGAGCGGCTCGGAAGCCCAGCCGCCGGGGGTGGACAGGTTTTCGAGAGCTTCGTTCGCCTCGAGGGCCTCGAGCGCTTCGAGCGCGTAGTCCTTCGCATCGGTGCGCAGCGAGAAGCCGCCACCCGGGCGAAGCAGCTTCGTGGCAAGGCGCAGGCGCTCGGTGGCGATGAAGCGTTTTTTTTCGTGGCGACGCTTCGGCCACGGATCGGGGAAGTTGACAAAGAGGTGATCTACGCTGCCGGGGGGGATGTAATCTCCAAAGAGCCTGTCGGAGTTCAGGTGCAGCATACGGATGTTGTCGAGGCCTGCCTTGCGGACCTTGAGGAGGAACTTGCGCACGCGCTTGTGGGAGTACTCGAGTCCGAGGTAGTTGTAGCCGGGCTCCCTGGAGGCGACCTCTATGAGAAACGGTGAATTGCCGACCCCGACCTCGATACGCAGCGGCATGGAGCGGCCGAAGGCTTCCTCCCAGAGCACGCGGCCTTCGTCGTAGCCGGGGAGCTCTTCAAACTCCAGGAGGTAATCGGATTCGATCGCAGGGAGCTTCCGCATCGGGGACGCTCCTTATTTTAATGAAGGTACTTTTCCTTCGGCGGCATCCCGGATGCTTCCGAGACGATGATACCGGGCATGCTCAGGATGGCGAGATAGACCTCTTCGATAACCTCCCGGGGAGTCGAGGTGCCCGCGGTGATCCCCGCATGCTCCTTGCCTTCGAACATCCCGGGGACCAGCTGGCTGGCCCGCTCGATGTGATACGCCTCCACGCCGGACTCGTCGCAGACCATCTTGAGCTTCTTGGTATTCGATGAGTTGTAGCCGCCGATGACGATCATCACGTCAGCCTCGCTGGTCAGCTCGCGCGCGGCGACCTGGCGATCCTTGGTCGGCTGGCAGACCGTATCCTGGAACTTGATCTCCATCTCGGGATACATCACCCGGATCTTGTCGATGAGGTCACTGATGTGTTTGATCTGCTGGGTGGTCTGCGAGACGATGCCGATCTTCTTACGGGTCGCCAGCTTCTCGATCTCATCCGAGGTGGCGATAACGGTATAGTCATCGAGATCGCCGACGATACCCTTCACCTCAACATGCGAGGCCTGGCCGATGACGACAGGGTGGAAGCCTTCACGAACGAAGCCGGCGATGGCCTTGTGGACACGCAGGACCAGGGGACAGCTGGCATCGATCACGTTGTAGCCCATCGCGCGGGCGTCCGCATGCATCGACTCCGGCGCGCCATGGGCGGTGATCATGACATTCGGGGTGGAGATCGAGTCATCGAGCCGATCGACGATGTTCACGCCGCGAGTGCGCAGGTCCTCGACAACCTGCGGATTGTGCACCAGCTGGCCGATGATGGTGAGCCTGTCGCGGTAGGCTTCATCCATCGCCAGGTCGATGGCATCCTGCACGCCAAAACAGGTTCCCAGGGCTTTCGCGACGGTGACTTTCATATGGCTTATTCAGGGTTCTTCTTTTTTCGGTTCCGGCTTATTGCCAATACCGGATTGTAGCTTCGGGCACGAAGGTAGTAAAGAATCGACGCGCGCTTGCCCTACATCTTCTCCAGGGGCTTGATCCCGAGGATCTTCATGCCGCTGGCGAGTACGTTTTTCACCACCGCCAGCAGCAGGAGCCGCGCGGCGGCGATTTTTTTCTCTTCGCCTTTTACCCGCAGCTCCTTGTAGCCCGAGTGGAGCGCCCGGGCGAGGTCGAGGAGGTAGGCAGCCAGGATCGATGGCTCACAGGTTTTCGCGGCCTCCCTGAGCGCGTCGGTATATCGTGAGATGAGCGAGACCAGGTCGTGGGCGGACTGCTCTTCGAGAAGGGTGACGTCAGCGTCCGGGTCGAGCTCGATTCCGCATTTGCGAATGATGCCCGCTATGCGGGCGTGCGCGTTCATCAGGTAGGGGCCGGTGTCTCCCTCGAAGGAGATGGCTCGTTCCCAGGAGAAGTTGTAGTCCTTGATGCGCTGCTTGCCGAGGTCGCTGAAGAAGATGGCGGCGATGCCGACAGCCTCCGCGACGGCCTCTTCGTCTTCGAGCTCGGGGCGCTTGTCGACGTTCGCGTTCATGTATTCCTGCGCCCTGCGCTTGGCCTCATCGAGGAGCTCCTCGAGGTAGATCACGTTTCCCTTGCGACTCGACATGCCCTGGACGAGGCCGAAGTTGACGTGTATGCAATCCCCCGCCCAGGCCTCTCCCATCAGCTCGAGCACCTTGAAGAGCTGACGGAAGTGCAGTGATTGCGCGGTGCCCACGACATAGAGAAGCTTCTCGAATTTATAGCTCTCGTGGCGGTGGCAGGCGGCAGCCAGGTCGCGGGTCATGTAGAGCGTGGCTCCATCGGCCTTGCGCAGCAGCGCGGGGGTATCGATGCCATGCTCTTCGAGGTCGATCACCAGGGCGCCCTCGGAAACCGAGGTCAACCCGAGCTCATCAGCCCTGTCCACGATCGCGTCCATCTTGTCGTTGAAGAACGATTCTCCCGTATAGTGGTCAAACCTGATCGAGAGCCGCTCGTAGATCACCTTGAAATAGTCCAGGCTGGTTTCCCGTATTTTCTCCCATAGGGCGATGGCCTCGGCGTCACCCTGCTCCTGGCGGCGAAACCAGTCCCTGGCCTCGTCGGCGAGTCCCGGGTCCTTTCGCTCCTCTTCGTGGTACCTGACGTAGAGATCGTTGAGGGCATCGAGGTCCTTGAGGTCTTTTTCTTCGCCCCAGTGTTTCAGGGCGACGATCTGCTTGCCGAATTGGGTTCCCCAGTCGCCAAGGTGGTTGATCCCCACGCATTCGTAGCCCAGGCTGGCGAAGATGCGATAGAGGGTGCTGCCGATGATCGTCGAGCGCAGGTGCCCGACGTGAAAGGGCTTGGCGATATTGGGAGAGGAGAAGTCGATGGCGATGACCCGGCCCTCACCCTCGTTGGATTTTCCGATATCCTCAGCGAGGGCGCCGGGGGCGTGCAATACGCTCCTGGAGAACTCCTGGCGGTTGACGAAGAGGTTGAGGTAGGGACCGAGAGCCCGGGCCTCGGTGAGCAGCTCGAGCTCGCCCGCGATCTTTTCAGCCAACTCTTCGGCAATCTGCGGCGGCGCCTTCTTGAGCTCCTTGGCGAGCTGGAAGCAGGGGAAGGCGAAATCTCCGAGTTCTGGCTTGGGCGGCCGGCTGAGGACGGTGTCGATTTCCGAAGGCTCCATGCCGGTGTGCCGGCTCAGAACATCCAGCGCTTCCTGGCGAAATACATTCACTCTAATAGCTCCCCGGTTTTACCGGCTGCCTCAGTCTCCAAGCGCGTCGACCACCAGGTCTCCGACCTCGGAGGTCGAGTATCCCATCTTTCCGGCGGAGAGGCTGTCGAGCTTCTTTACCACGCTCATGACGGCGCTCTCCACCTCGTCACCGGCTTTTTCCTGGCCGGCGCTGTATTTCAGCAGCATCGAGAGAGCGCAGATCGCCGCGAGCGGGTTGATGACGTTCTGCCCGGTGTACTTCGGGGCCGAGCCGCCGATAGGCTCGTACATGCTGACTCCCGCGGGATTGATGTTGCCGCCGGCGGCGATACCCATGCCGCCCTGGATCATGGCGCCGAGGTCCGTGATGATGTCGCCGAACATATTCGGGGTGACGATGACGTCATAGTACTCGGGATTCTTGACCATCCACATGCAGCAGGCATCCACGTGATTGTAGTCGGTTTCAATATCGCTGTATTCTTCCTTGAGCTCGTTGAAGACCCGGTCCCAGAGGTCGTGGGCGTAGGTCAGCACGTTGGTCTTGGCGACGAGGGTCAGCCGTTTTTCCTGGTCACGTTTCCTGGTCAGCTCGAAGGCGTAGCGCAGGCAGCGCTCGACTCCCGCCCGCGTGGCGATCATGAGCTGGGTGGCGACCTCCATCTCGGTGTTCTTGTGGGCGAAACCGCCGGAGCCGACGTAGAGGTCCTCGGTGTTTTCCCGAACGATGACAAAGTCGATGTCTTCGGGGCCCTTGTCTCTCAGGGGGCACTCGACTCCCTCGTAGAGCTTGACCGGCCGCAGGTTGATGTACTGCTGGAGCTGGAAACGCAATTCGAGCAGGAGGCCCTTTTCGAGGATTCCCGGGGCCACGTCCGGATGCCCGACGGCGCCGAGATAGATCGCGTCGAAACCCCTGAACGTCTCCACCGCACCTTCGGGGAGGACCTCGCCGGTCTCCAGGTAGCGTTCGCCGCCAAAGTCGAAATTTTCGGTACTGTACTCAAAGCCGTTTTTTTTACTGACGGCGTCAAGGACCTTGAGACCCTCGGCGACGACTTCGGGGCCGGTTCCATCTCCTCCCAGAACAGCTAGCTTCAACACGGGATTACCTCGTTCAATAGCGGTCGTTTATGTGTAAACGGGCGAGAATACCAGAGCGCGCGGGCCTCTAACAAGCAAGAAGAGAGCAGATTTAACCTCACCTCCAATGGCACATCCTGCTGTAACCAAGAGGTTTGTAGAGATTCGAACAACCCAGGATCGTGGTGTGCTCAGGCTTCTCGCAGGGCCTTCTTTGCATTAAACTCGCTCTGAGCCCAGGGCCGGGTTTTTCGCAGGTGACTGGAAATCCCCCCGGCTGGCCAAATGGAAGGTACGGATCAGATATGGTCGATGAAAACCAGGAGCAAGACGGCGGCGGTGTCCCGTTGCCGGATGAGCAGGGTTTCTACGGACAGTACGGCGGGCGCTACGTTCCCGAGATGCTGGTTCCGGCCCTCGATGAGCTCGAGGCTGCCTACCAGCACTGGAAAGATGAGGAAAGCTTCGTGTCCGAGGTGGACGATCTGCTCAAGAATTATTCGGGACGTCCGACACCGCTGTATTTCGCCCGCAACCTGAGCGAGCATCTCGCAGGAGCGAAGATCTACCTGAAGCAGGAGGGGCTCGGGGCGACCGGGGCCCACAAGATCAACCACTGCATCGGGCAGGCGGTGCTCGCATCCCGCATGAAGAAGAAGCGTATTATCTGCGAGACGGGCGCCGGCCAGCACGGCCTCGCCACCGCTACCGTGGCGGCGCGTTTCGGTCTTCCCTGCACGGTGTATATGGGCGCGGAGGATGTCAGGCGGCAGGCCACCAACGTTTTCTGGATGCGCCAGCTTGGCGCGACCGTCGAGGCGGTGGAGGACGGCACCCGGACCCTGAAGGACGCGGTGAATGCCGCGCTCAAGGACTGGACCTGGAACGTCGGCGATACCTATTACCTGCTGGGTTCGGCGCTCGGTCCCCATCCCTACCCCATGATCGTCAGGGACTTCCAGTCCGTGATCGGCAGGGAGGTACGGGCCCAGATCATGGAGGCCGAGGGGCGCCTGCCCGATGTGTTGGTCGCCTGTGTCGGAGGCGGCTCGAACGCGCTCGGCCTGTGGAATGAATTCCTCGATGACGAGGCGATTCGTCTTGTCGGCGTGGAGGCCGGCGGCCGCAGTCTCGAGCCCGGAGAGCATGCCTGCCGCTTCGAGGGAGGCAGGACGGGAGTCATCGAGGGCTACAAGTCCTACTTCCTGCAGAACGATGATGGGCAGGTTCAGAAGACCCACAGCATCTCCGCCGGTCTCGATTACGCCGGGATCGGGCCGCAGCACGCCTACCTCAGGGACATCGGGAGGGTCGAGTTCTCCCCGGCGAGCGACCGGGAGGTTATCGAGGCCTTCCAGCTCACCGCCGGCAAGGAGGGGATTCTCGCCGCGCTGGAATCATCCCATGCCCTGGCCTGGGTGGTGAAGAACGCCGGGTCGCTTCCAGAGGACAATATCGTTGTCGTGAACGTTTCCGGCCGCGGCGACAAGGACATCTTCATCGTGGCTGACGCGGTCGGCGACGAGGCCTGGATGAAATATTGCCGGGAGTATGGCGCCGGGAGGATTCAATGAGCGGCCGGGAAAACCGGGGAGCGGGGAGGATCGAGGCCGCGGTCGAGAAGATTCGCTCCGAGGACCGAGTCGGTCTGATGACCCACATCGTCCTGGGCTATCCGTCCATGGAGGAGTCCATGAAGCTGGTCGAGACGATGGCTGGTTGCGGGGTGGATTTCATAGAGATCCAGATTCCCTTCAGCGATCCGACCGCGGACGGGCCGGTGATCACCCGTGCCTGCCAGGCGGCGCTCGACGGCGGGGTTCGTGTCCAGGACGCCTTCGAGTTCATGGAGGCGGTGAGCGGGCGTTTCGAGCTTCCCTTCCTCTTCATGAGCTATTTCAACATCGCCTTCGCCTACCGCCAGGCCGCCAGCGGCGGTCGCGGCGGGGCCGATGGCGTTGCCGGGTTCGCTGCCGCCGCTGCCGCCGCCGGCTCCAGCGGCCTCATCCTGCCTGACCTGCCGCCGGAGATGGTTCGCGAGGGGTACAAGGAGGCCTGTGGGAGCGCCGGGCTGCACCCGGTCTACGTGGTCTCGCCCAATACGGGCAGGGAGCGGCTCGAGGTCATCGCGGAGGCCGGCAGCGGACTGCTCTACGCGACGTCGAGGACCGGGACCACCGGTAAGGAGATGGAGCTGGAGATGCGGGAGCTGACAGGTTTTCTCTCCCTCGCCCGGGAGACCTGCGGCATGCCCATAGCTGTCGGGTTCAGCATCTCCCGGCGCGAGCAGGTCGAAAGCCTGCGGGGCCACGCGGACATCGCGGTCGTCGGGACGCACTTCATCCGTGTCTGGGAGGAGGGCGGCAGGGAGGGGCTCGAGGCTGAGCTGAAGGGGTTGACCGGGGCCTGAGCGGGGAACTCTTTTTCAGAGCCGGCGCAGGTGGAAGCCGCCGTCGAGATCGATGGCGGCGCCGGTGGCGAAATCGAAGGCGCCGCTGAGCAGGGCGCGCACCGCCCGGGCGACGTCTTCGGGCTGGCCCCAGCGCCTGAAGGGAGTCAGGCCCTCGGCGAAGAGCTTGTCATATTTGTCCCTGGCGTCGGCGGTCATGTCGGTAGCTATGATGCCCGGACGGATCTCGTTGACCGGGATATTCTCCTCTCCCAGGCGGTCGGCGAAGAGGCTGGTCAGCATGCCCATTCCTGCCTTGGCCAGGCAGTAGTCGCCGCGCAGGACGCTCGATGTGTATTCCGAGAGACTGGAAATGTTCACGATGTAGAGTTTCCTGTCCGGCTCGGCCCGGCGCTCCTCGACCATCCAGCGGGCGATCGACTGGGTCAGGAAGAAGGGCCCCTTGAGGTTGACCTCGAGGGTCCGGTCGTAATGTTCCTGGCTCGATTCGAGGAGATCGACGCGTTCGCGTGGCGCCAGCGCCGCGTTGTTGACGAGCGTGTCGATACGGTCAAACCGCGTCCTGGTCGCTTCGATCATTCTCTCGCGGTCTTGTGCCCGGGAGATGTCGGCCTTCACAAGAAGCGCCTCCCGGCCCTGTTCCGTGATCAGCGCCGCTGTCTCCTCTGCGGCGTCGTCGCGCGATACGTAGTTGACCACGATATCGTAGCCGGCCGAGGCCAGCTCTACCGCGATGGCTCGTCCTATGCCGCGCGATGCTCCGGTGACGAGGGCGATTGGGCTGCTTGAGGGCAAAGCTCTACTCCAAACGGGGGAAGGTTTCTTTCTCGAAGACCAATTATTACCTCATCCAGGCCTTGCGGGGAAGGGGGAGGAAGGCACCTCGGCGCGTGCGCGGCGGGTTTCTTTACCCTTGCGTGAACCGCTGGGGAAGGATATTTTTCGCGACATGAGCGAGGAAGCCAACAACCCGGAAGCAGGCAGCGGCGCGGTCCGCGTTCGATTCGCCCCTTCGCCAACGGGCTACCTCCATATCGGTGGCGCCAGGACCGCGCTCTTCAACTATCTCTACGCCCGGCAGAACGGCGGCACCTTCGTGCTGCGTGTCGAGGATACCGACCGTGAGAGATCGACCCCGGAGGCTACCGCGGCGATCCTTGACGGGATGCGCTTCCTGGGCCTCGACTGGGACGAGGGACCCGAGGTCGGCGGTGATTACGGTCCCTACTTCCAGTCCGAGCGCGATGGGCTGCACAGGGAACTGGTCGAGCAGTTGCTCTCGGGCGGCCGCGCCTACCATTGCTTCAAGACCTCCGAGGAGCTGGCCGAGCTCAGGGAGAAACACCGCGATGCGGCAAGCTTTACCGCGGAGGTCAGGGTTGAGCTCGATCCCGCGGAGGTGAGCTCTCGCCTCGAGCGCGGTGAGAAGGCGACGGTCCGTTTCAGGGTGCCTGAAGGCGAGACCGTGATCGACGATATGGTTCGTGGTGAGGTCAGGGTCCGAAACAGTGATATCGAGGATTTCGTGATCGCCCGTTCCGATGGAAGCGCGGTCTACAACCTGGCGGTGGTGGGTGACGATAACGGCATGGAAATCACCCACGTCATGCGGGGTGAGGACCACCTCTCCAATACCTCGAAACAGGTCCTGCTCTTTGAGGCTCTCGGCTTTTCCATCCCGCGCTACGCCCACATTTCGCTGATCCTCGCGCCCGGCGGCGGTAAGCTCTCCAAGCGCCACGGCGCCGTGTCGGTTACGGAGTACGAGGAGAAGGGCTACCTGCCCGAGGCGATGATCAATTTTCTCGCTCGCATGGGCTGGTCCTACGACGACAAGGAGGAGATCTTCTCCCTCGCGGACCTGGTGGAGAAATTCTCGCTCGATGGGGTCTCGAGCTCCGGCGCGGTCTACGACCTGAAAAAACTCGACCATCTCGGCGGCCACTACATGCGCCAGCGTCCCCTGGAGGAGCTGGTTGAGATGTCCCTGCCTTTCCTGCTTCGCTCCGAGCAGGTCCAGCTTGACCTCGAAGAGGTGGTCAGCGGCGGCGGCGGGAGGGAGCGCTTCGAGGCCATTATCGCCCTGGAGCAGGAACGTATCAGCCGCCTCGAGGAGCTGCCGGAGAGGATAGGGTATTACTTCGAAGATCCCGCGGAGCCGGACAAGGGCGCGCGCAAGGCCCTCAGAAAGAAAAAAGATTCCGTGCCGCTGGTGGAGCGCTACTGTGAAAGTCTCGCCGGGAAGTTCCCCGATGGCTGGGGGCTGGGCGATCACGAAGCTTTAGAGGAGCACGTCAAGGGTTTCCTCGAGGCCGAGGAGGCGGGGCTTGGAGACCTGGCGCAGCCGGTTCGCGCGGTGCTCACCGGCCGCAGCGCGACTCCCGGGTTGTTCGAGGTGATGGCGATCCTCGGCATGGAGACCTGCCTGCGGCGTCTCGGGAAGCTGCAGGAATGGGTCGACAAGGCGATCGAGTGAGGGTATCTATGGGCTTGACCCAGGTCCCGGGAAGAAAAGAAAAAGACCGTGAACGATACCCCAGAAGAAAACACACCCCCGCTTGATTTCATTCGCCAGCGGGTTGCCGATGATGTAGCCGCCGGAAAGAACGATGGGCGCGTGGTGACCCGTTTTCCCCCGGAACCGAACGGGCTGCTCCACCTCGGACACTGTAAGGCCATCTGCCTGAATTTCGGGCTCGCCTCGGAGTACGAGGGGGGTGTCTGCCACATGCGCTTTGACGACACCAACCCCACCAGGGAGGATGTCGAGTATGTCGACTCCATCCTCGATGACGTGCGCTGGCTCGGCTGGGACTGGGGAGAGAACCTCTTCTATGCATCCGATTATTTCGACCAGCTCTACGAGTACGCCCTGGTGCTGATCCGAAAGGGGAAGGCCTTCGTCTGTGACCTCGATCACAAGGAGATGGCGGCCCATCGCGGCACGGTCCAGGAGCCCGGCCGCGACAGCCCCCACAAGAGCCGCTCGGTGGAGGAGAACCTCGAGCTCTTCGAGCGCATGCGCGCCGGTGAATTCGAGGAGGGCTCGCGTACCCTGCGCGCCAATATCGACATGGCCTCGGACAACATGGTCATGCGCGACCCGGTGATCTACCGCATCATGAAGGTCGACCACCATCGAACCGGCGACAAGTGGTGCATCTACCCGATGTACGATTTCACCCACGGTCTCTCCGATTCGATCGAGAAGATCACCCATTCCCTCTGCAGCCTCGAGTTCGAGGTCCGCAGGCCGCTCTACGACTGGTTTATCGACGAGGTGGGGGTCGAGTGCCACCCCCAGCAGATCGAGTTTGCCCGCCTGAACCTGACCTATACGGTCATGAGCAAGCGCATGCTGCTCGAACTGGTCGAGGAGGGCCACGTCACCGGCTGGGATGACCCGCGCATGCCGACGATCTGCGGACTGCGCCGGCGGGGTTACACGCCCGCGTCGATCCGCACCTTCTGCGAGCGGATCGGTATGGCCAGGCGCGACAATACCCAGGAGGTCGCCCTCCTCGAGCACGGTCTCCGCGATGAGCTGAACCGCACCGCCGAGCGCCGCATGGGAGTGCTGCGGCCGCTGAAGGTGGTCATCGACAATTATCCCGAGGGCGAATCCGAAGAGCTCGATGCCATCAACAATCCCGAGGATGAGAGCGCCGGTACGCGCAAGGTCCCCTTCAGCCGCGAGCTGTGGATCGAGCGGACCGATTTCATGGAGGACCCGCCGAAGAAATTCTTCCGCCTCGGCATCGGCCGCGAGGTCCGGCTCCGCTACGCCTACTACATTACCTGCGTCGATGTCGTCAAGGATGAGTCGGGCGAGGTGGTCGAGGTTCACTGTACCTACGACCCCGAGACCAAGGGGGGTGACTCCCCCGATGGCCGCAAGGTAAAAGGCACGATCCACTGGGTCTCGGCGCAGCACGCCGTCGAGGCGCAGGTGCGGGTCTACGACCATCTCTTCATGGCCGAGGATCCCCTGCAGACCGATGAGGGGGGCGACTGGAAGGACAACCTCAACCCTGACTCCCTGGAGGTTCTCGACGACTGCAAGCTGGAGCCTGCCCTGGGGGAATCCGTGGCCGGAGACAATTGCCAGTTTGAAAGACACGGCTATTTCTGCGTCGACCCGGTTGATTCCGCGCCCGGCAGGCTGGTCTTCAACCGCACCGTCTCATTGCGGGACGCCTGGGCCCGGCTGCAGAAAAGGGGCGGCTCCTGATGAAGGGTCCCTACCTCAGCCTGAAGGTCTGGGGTGTCTACGCGGTGTTGCTGCTGGTGGCGGTTCCCTGGTACTGGCCCGCGGAGGATGAGACTCGCTGGGGCGGACTGCCGGCCTGGGTCGTTGTCGCGATAGCGGGCTCGGTGGTGGTCTCGGCCTACACGGCCTGGTTGCTGAGGCGGCCCTGGCCCTCGGAGGAGGAATGAAAGAAGGGCTGCTCCCATTCGGTCCGGGCGCCTGGGTGTTCATAGCGCTCTACCTCGGCTCCCTTCTCCTGGTGGGGTGGTGGGGCTACCGCGCCCGGCGCGAGGACTCCCTGAAGGATTTCTATCTCGCCGGCAGTGGCTTCGGCTTTACCGTGCTGGTGCTGACGCTCTACGCCACCCAATACAGCGGCAACACGCTCTTCGGTTTCACCGGCAAGACCTACCGCATCGGCTACGCCTGGACGATGAGCGTTCACTTCATGACGGCGGTCATCGTCTTCTACCTGCTGCTGGCCCCGAAGCTCCAGGCGCGTGCCCGCGCCCGTGGTTTTATCACCCCGGCGGATTACCTGCAGGATCGCTTCGCCTACGCGCCGCTCTCGGTGCTGGCCTCGGTCGTGATGATCGTGGCCCTGTCGAACTATCTCCTCGCCCAGTTGATGGCCATGGGCCGCGCGGTCGAGGGACTCAGCGCCAGCACCGGGACCGATGTCTACATCTGGGCGGTGGTGGCGCTGGCGCTCATCATGGTCGTCTACGAGACCCTGGGGGGGCTGCGTGCCGTCGCCTGGACTGATGTGCTCCAGGGGGTGGTGCTGATGCTGGGTTTCGCGATCCTTACCGTGCTGGTCTTAGTATATTTCGGCGGACCCGAGACGAGCGCCCTGAAGATTCTCGGGCAGGATGGGGGCGGCGAAAAGCTCCAGCCGCCGGGCTGGGCCATGTCACGGGAGTGGGTCAGCTACATCTTCGTGGTGGGTATCGGCGCGGCGCTCTACCCGCAGGCGATCCAGCGGCTCTACGCCGCGCGCAGCCCGGCGGTTCTGCGCCGCAGCCTGCAGGTCATGGCCTTCCTGCCGCTGACCGCGACGCTGATCGCGGTCTTCATCGGCATCACGGCGCTGGCCAACTTTCCGGGGCTCGAGGGAGCCGAGGCGGACCGGGTGCTGGCGGTGGTCTTTCGTGACATCCAGTCCCAGGGCAGCGTGGGCTACTGGCTGGTTGTCGTTCTCTTCGCCGCGGTTCTCGCCGCGATCATGTCGACGGCGGACTCGGCCCTCCTGAGCATCTCCTCGATGTTCTCGAGCGACCTGTATCGCCGCGTCCGGCCTGGTGCCGGGGAGTCGAGGCTCACGAAGGTCGGCAAGGTCAGCTCCTGGGCGCTGATCGTCATCCTGGTCGTCCTGGCGATCGTGCTGAGAGGTACGACCCTGCTGAAGCTTCTCGATCGCAAGTTTGATCTGCTGGTGCAGCTTTCACCTGCTTTCTTCATCGGGCTCCACTGGAGCGGTCTGCGCTCACGGCCTGTCTTCGCGGGGCTGGTCGCCGGGCTGGCGATCTCCCTGGGGCTCGCCTTCGGGGTGAGCGGCAAGCCGTGGGGAATCCATGCCGGGCTCTACGGTCTGCCGGTCAACCTCGCCATCGCCGTGGGCGGCTCGCTGCTCGGCACCGGGGAGGCTGGCTCCGCGGAAACCGAAAAACAGGCGCTGTCCGGCTGAGCGCTCAGCGCTTCCTGCCACCGATCGAGAGCAGCCGGCCGCTCTCCTTCGCCGAGTCGTAGGTCCGGATGTACATCCTGCCGCCCGCGATGCAGGGCGTCGAGCGGCTGGGGGCGCCGAGGTCGATCCGGGCGAGCTCCTTATACTCATCGCTGACGGCGAGCACCAGGACGGTCCCCTCTCTCGAGACGATGTAGATCCGGTCCTGTACGCAGACCGGCGAGCCCCAGAAGATGGCGTCGACGCGCTTCTGCCACATTGTTTTGCCGGTCGAGGCCTGGTAGCAGCTGGCGACGTCGACCTTGTCGCTGAAGATGAACATCAGGTCGTTCTTGATGAGTGGCGTGGGCACGTAGGCGACAGCCTTCTTGAGACGGTAGACCTCTCTGACCTTCCCTTTTTCGGGCGTCACCGCGACGAGGTAGTTGCCGCCGCCACCGGAGCCGCAGGTGCCCATGATCACATCACCGGCGATGACCGGCGAGGAGCAGGAGCGCATGGTGAAGCAGTCGTTTTCCCAGAGGATCCTGCCGGTTTTCGGATCGATGCCGCCGATGCCGTTGCCGGTGCTGTTGAAAATTATCTGGTCGGATCCCCCGGCTGGCTTGTAGACACAGGGGGTCGAATAGGAGACATAACGCGTCTTCTGCGGCGTCTTCCAGCGCACCTTGCCGGTCTTCGCATCGAGGGCGACGAGGTAGCTCTTGAGGCTGTCATCGGCATTGCGTCCCTGGTGGTGGCCGAACAGGATCATGCCCTCGTAGACGATCGGCGAGGCGCCATGGCCGTGGAGGCTGGTGAACTTACCGAGCGAGTGCTTCCAGAGCTCCTGGCCGGAGTGGTCGAGGGCGTGGATCTTGACCTCGTCAGGATTGCCGAACATGACATAGAGGGCATCTTTGCTCAGGGCGGGAGTGCTCGAGGCGAAGCTGTTGAGCCGATGCTTGCGGTGGGTCTGGTTGTCGTAGGTCTTTTTCCAGAGAATCGAACCATCGCCGGTGGAGAAACACAGCACATGCCGCACCGCGCCCTTCTTCTCCGCGCTGGTGAGGAAGAGCTTCTCTCCCCATGCGACCGGCTGGGAATGTCCAACGCCCGGGAAATCAGTTTTCCAATTGTAGTCCTTGTCGCTCCAGCTTACCGGGATGTCTTTAGCTTCGCTCAGGCCGGTTCCGTTCGGACCGCGAAACCGGGTCCAGTCTTCCGCGAAGGCCGAGGCCGCGAGGGTCAAAAGGTACGCGGCCGCGAGCGCGCAGCGAAGAGTTCGTTTCATCATGGAGCTTTCCTCTATTTGCCGGATGGATCAGGTAGTTGACATTAGGCCAGAGGTGATCCGTGATCAAGCAAATCCGTCCCCGGGGTGAGGACGGGCTTTCCTGTTGCCGGGCGAGCTGTGGTATTCTCTTTTTTTCATCGGCGCTGGTGAGCGCTACGGTTCAAACGATTTTTCTTTACCTAGTGAGCTATCATTCCATGCGGCGTATTTCAGCCATTTCCATTGTCCTTCTCTGTTGCTCCTGCTCGGTTCAAATGCAGTCTACCGAAGATCTCACCTTCGACGACAGTTTTCGGGCTCTCGCCAGGAGCTACCTCGATCGCTCGACGGCTCTCTCGCCGGTATACGCCACCTACCTCGGGGACCATCGCTTCGATGGCGAGCTGGATGAGGTTGGCGTGGAGGCCCGGGCGCGCACGGCGTCCTTCTGTCGGGACTATCTCGAGCGTCTCGAGAAGCTGTCGCGAGGGAAGCTCTCGCCGGCCAACCAGATCGACGCGGCGCTGCTGGAGCACGACCTGCGCAAGACGCTCTGGCGGCTCGAGGTCCTCCAGGAATGGGCCTGGAATCCCCTCGGCTATACCGATCTTTGCGGACGCGCGATCTACAGCCTCATGGCGCGTGACTTCGCCCCGATCTCGAAGCGCCTCTCGAGCGCGGCGGACCGTCTCGAGAAGCTGCCGCGGCTCCTCGAGCAGGTGCGGGGAACCCTGGTAGCGAAACGGGTACCGAAGATTCACGCCGAGACCGCGGTGAAGCAGAACAAGGGCGTGCTGAGCATTCTCGATAATATGGTCGTTCCCCACCTCGACCAGCTCGGCAAGGCCGAGCGCGAACGTCTCGAGGCGGCGATGAAGATCGCCCGGGCGGCTGTGGACAGGCACCAGGAGTGGCTCGAGAAGGACGTTCTTCCCCAGGCGGCCGGTGATTTCCGGATCGGGGCGGAGCTCTTTGACAGGAAGCTCGCCTTTACCCTGAACTCGCCGCTGTCGCGCGCGGAGATCCGCAAGCGCGCCGAGAGCGAGCTGAAGCGAGTGCGCGAGCAGATGTACGAGATCAGCAAGGGCGTTCATCTCAAGAAGTATCCGGAGCATGAATTTCCCGCACAGCCTGACGAGGCGCACAAGCAGGAGACCATCCAGGGGGCGCTCGAGTTCGCCTATGCCGACAAGCCCGCTCGTGACGCGGTGGTGAAGACGGCCAGGGAATCCCTTGTTGAGATCGAGGCCTTTGTCCGCAAGCGTGACCTCATCACGATTCCCGACGATCCGATTGAGATCATCATCATGCCCGAGTTCGAGCGCGGGGTCTCGGTAGCCTATTGTGATTCTCCGGGCGCCCTCGATGTCGGCCAGAAGACCTTCTACGCGGTGGCGCCCCTGCCGGGGGACTGGACGGACAAGCAGGTGGACTCCTTTCTGCGTGAGTACAACCGCCGCTCGATCCACAACCTCTCGGTACACGAGGCGATCCCCGGCCACTTCCTGCAGCTGGCGCATTCGAATCGCTATCCTTCATTGCTTCGGGCGGTGCTCTCCTCCGGGGTGTTTATCGAGGGCTGGGCCGTCTATACCGAGCAGATGCTCGCCGATGAGGGCTATATGAATTACGATCCTCTCATGAAGCTGATTACCCTGAAGTGGTACCTGCGCGGCATCGCCAACGCGATCATCGACCAGGCCATCCACGCGGGGGGCATGAGCGAGGAGGAGGCCATGCGTCTGATGACGGTCACCACCTTCCAGGAGGAGCGCGAGGCTGCCGGCAAGTGGATCCGCGCCCAGCTCACCTCGACCCAGCTCTCGACCTACTTCGTCGGCTACCAGGAGCACCGTGACCTGCGCCAGGAGGTCGAGAAGATCCGCGGCGATGGATTCAGCTTGAAGAAGTACCACGACCAGGTCATCTCCTACGGTTCGCCGCCGGTGAGGTTCGTGCGCTCACTGCTCCTCGATCTGCCGGTGGAGCCCTAGGCCGGGGAGATCCGCTCCAGCCAGGCGCCGCAGCCATCCGGAGCCTCCGGCGAGAGCAACTCGATGGCCTCCGCCGTCGCGTTCCGGGGCCGCTGTGGGCCGATGATAAGGCGGGCCGGATCCCGGGAGAGCCAGTCGCCGGCGCCGCTGAGTTCCTCGATGATGGCGCGCCCCACGAGGCCGAAGCTGATTCGGGCGTTGATTTCACCGAGCGGGTGGAAATGTTCTTCGCCGCTGCCGTCGCGCCAGGACCAGCAGTCGATTTCCAGGGGCCCTGCGTAGCCCTCCTTCCTGGCCGCCTCGGCGGCGGCGGAAACGGCGGCTTCCAGCCTCTCGAGCTCGGCGGGCCCGGAAAGCCCGGCGGCCTCCGGCCGCGGATTGAAGACCAGCCCGCGAAAACGGCCCTGGGAGTCTGTTCGCAGGCCGTGGACGCCAAGGAGAATCGTTTTCTCTTCAAGAACCAGGGAACAGAATCCGAAATCGGAGGTTCTCTCCAGCCAGGGTTCGAAGACGAGAGAGCCCTGCGCCTCGAAGAGGTTTCGGGCCCGCTTGAGCTCGAGCTCGCCGAGCTCCGGGTCGCTGGAGATTACCCGCAGTCTTCCGGCGGCGGAGAAGGGCGCCTTCAGCACCCAGCCGCCGGCGAGCACCGGCTGCGTGCCCAGGTCCCGGAGATGGCTCTCGAGTTGCGAGACGCTATCGAGGACACGGCTTGCGGGCAGCGCGCAGCCGAGGTCCTCACGGAGCTCGTGGCAGAAGCGCTTGTCGTTGACCTTCGCGGCTGCCCCGGGGCTGGCGACGGGCAGGCTCCAGAGCGTCTCGGCAAGGGGGGCTTTCTCTACGAAGGCTCGGGAAGCTTTCCGCTCGACCCTCAGGTTCGCTGCCGCCGGGGTCTCACCCCAGGCGAGGAGCTCTTCGCCGCCATCGACCGATGAGAGCGGACCGCTGAGGAGCTGGGGTCTTGCGAGCTCCGGGGGGCCGCCCAGCCTCCCCGGGGCGATCTCCACCGGTGTCCACAGGCGATCATCATCGCGCGAGAAGACCCGCAGCAGCGTCGCTGCCGCCGAGATGTTCTCGAGGACGTTGCGCGGCAGGGCGGCCTCCTCCCGGCCGGGGGAGGCCTGCGCCGCGAAATGAGTTTCGCAGTCGAGGTTGCCCAGGAGGAGCCGGTTAGCCATGGGGTTCTTCCTTTTCCCGCTCGTCTCGCTGGCTTTCCTTGAGCAGGTTGATGAACTCGGGGTCCATCCCCGCGGCCTCGCGTCCGCCGGGATCAAATACCCTGCCCCGCCCGAGCGCCGGGCGCAGCGGCCAGGTGACGTTTTCGCAATAGGCCTCCCACATGGTCTGCTCCGGCTTCTTGAGTTTTTCCAGCCACTGCCAGCCGAAGCGCACATGGCCCACCTCGTCGTCATGCACCTGCTCGACGATCGCCGCGGTTTTTTCGTCTCCTGCCTTCAGGATCTCGGCCGCCGATTCGGTGGTGTGGTCGAGGTTGGCGTTTTCGAAGGTCAGCGACATCGCGCAGACAAACCGCAGGGCGGTGGTAATCTGCGGAGTCTTGTTCCAGAAGTAGCCGCTGACGGGATAGTCACCTAATTCTCCGCCCAGGCTTCTGAGCCGGGCGATGTACATCTTCGTATGGCGCTGCTCCTCCTGGAGAATCCTGAGGAGCCCGCGCCGATAGTCGGCGGGCGCGTCGGGAAAGGCCAGCAGCGCCCAGGCGAAGAGCTCCACAGCCTGCAGCTCGTGGTTGGCGAAGGAGTGCAGGATCCTCCCCCTCTGGTCGGGATCGTGGTATCCCTCGACCGATGGTACCCCCGCCTCGCTGATCGGCCGGATGTGCAGGCGGCCGGGCCGGCCGGGATTCTCGATGCGCAGGGGCGTCCCGGGCTCGCTGTCCTCGAGATCATCGGGCAGGGAGGCCAGCTTGAACTCGATGTCCTCGGAGAGGACCAGGGCTTCGGTTATTTCTCTTACCTGCATGGTTTTCTTCTGCGGAAGCGGTCGCTGCCGGCATTATGAACCGCCGGGGGCGATGAGAGCCAGCGGCAGGGCTGTTGATAATAACCGCTCTCTGCGACTAAGCTGTTCAGAGTTCATTGGTTATTCAGGAGAGCGCATGTCCGGTATCGGCGAGATCAGTCCAGTTCGAGTCCTGATTCCTGAAGATGAGATCACCCGGCGCCTGGGAGAGCTCGCGGAGGAAATCTCACGGGACTACGAGGGCAAGGACCTCGTGCTGGTCTGCGTGCTCAAGGGCTCGATGGTTTTCTTTGCCGACCTGGCCCGGAAGATCACCACTCCCCTGAGCTTCGATTACATCTGCGTGAACTCTTACGGTGACGCTACCGAGAGCGCGGGAAAGATCGAGCTCAGGACCGACCTGAGCGAATCCGTCAGCGGTCGCCACGTGCTTGTCGTGGAGGATATCGTCGATACGGGCCGGACGCTGGAATACCTTTTTACCCTCCTGGCGGACCGGGGAGCCGCCTCGCTGAAGGTGGTGGCGCTCCTGGACAAACCCTCGCGTAGAAAACACGAGGTCGAGATCACCTATCGCGGATTCGAGATTCCCGATGAATTCATCGTGGGCTACGGCCTCGACTACCGCCAGCTCTACCGCAACCTGCCCTATATCGGGGCCCTGGAGCTGGATTCACCCCTGGATTGAGTCCCCCGGGTACGTAATTTCTTTCATATCACGGTCCCAGGATCTATACACGGTTTCATGCGCTTTATCTTCGAACAGATTCGCACCGGCGGGGATCGTAACTTCGCCTATCTCGTAGGCGACCGTGACGCTGCGGAGGGCGTCCTGATCGATCCTTCCTACGATCCGGATGCGGTGGTCGAACGTTCCCGGGCGCAGGGTCTCGCGACCACTCATGTCATCAACACTCACGGCCATCCGGATCACGTCAATGGAAACGAGAGGGCCCTGGAGCTCACCGGCGCCCGGCTTGCCGCCTACAGGGAGGCCGAGAGCCGTCCCGAGGTCGCCCTCGATGATGGCGATGAGCTGAAGGTCGGCTCGATCACGATGCGCTTTCTCCACACGCCCGGTCATTGTCCTGACCACCTGGTGATCCACCTCCCCGGGCAGTCCACGGCGATTACAGGCGACCTGCTCTTCGTCGGTAAGATTGGCGGCACCGCGAGCGAGGAGCTGGCGCTGCTGGAGTACGAGAGCCTCCAGAGAGTCCTGCGGGAATTGCCGCCGGAGACCACGGTCTGGCCCGGCCACGACTACGGCTGCCGTCCCTCTTCGACCATCGACCTGGAGCTCGCCACCAATCCCTTTCTGCTCGCCGGCTCCCGGGAAGAATTCCTGCGGCTGAAGAGCGACTGGGGAGAGTTCAAGGTCCGCCACGGCCTGAAGTAGATTCCACCGGCGCTGAGAAAAAGGGACCGCGCCGCCGGGGCGGCGTGCGGTCCTTGTTCAAATGGTTGCCGAACAGGGACTTGAACCCCGACTTCCAGAATCAGAATCTGGCGTGCTACCAATTACACCATTCGGCAACGCTTGTTCAGCGAGGCAGCGGCGCGCCGACGAGACGGAGCGTTCCGCTGTGAGAAACTTTTTTAATCGTTGAGGGGGCCTGTTGCAACCCGGAACATTCGTATGTGACCAGGCGGGGCTTGACGCGACCGCCGAATCAGCCCAGATTAGTGGTCCGGAGTAGCTCATTACCAGCCTGTGGGAACCAGCGGGGGAAGCCCGAATATGACCAGTCGCCGTGATTTTCTCAAGAGAGCCGTTGCCGTGGGAGCCGGAGGAGTCGTATCGGGGTGCTGCGCCCCCGCCCCGAGCGATGCGACGCGGAGAGGAGCAAAGGACTTGATACCCATCGTCGACACTCACCAGCATATGTGGGACCTCGGCAAGTTCGAGTTGCCCTGGACCAAAGACGAAAAACCTCTCGCCCGCAACTTCCTTATGTCCGATTACCTCGAGGCATCCAGTGGATTGAACGTCGTCAAGACGGTCTACATGGAGGTTGATGTGACGCCATCGCAGCAGGTCAAGGAGGCGGAGCACGTCATCGAGATGTGTCGTCGCGATGACAATCCCATGAGCGGAGCGGTCATTTCCGGGCGGCCGTCGAGCGATGGTTTCCGTGACTACATCACGGCCTTCAAAGACACTCCCGAGATCAAGGGTGTGCGCCGAATTCTGCAGGCCGGCGAGACCCCGCCCGGGCATTGTCTCGGCGGGAAGTTTATCGAGAGCGTTCGCCTGGTCGGCGAGCTCGGGATGAGCTTCGACCTCTGCATGCGCCATGGCGAGATCGCCGACGCGGCGAAGCTGGCCGATGCCTGTCCCGAGACCCGGCTGGTTCTCGACCATTGCGGAAATGCCGAGGTGCATTCCGACGATCGCTCAAAGTGGCGCAGCGACATATCCGCCCTGGCGGAGAAGAAAAACGTGGTCTGCAAGATCTCCGGTTTCGTCGCCACAGCGAAGAAGGGCGAGTGGACGACGGCGGACCTGGCGCCGGTCATTCGACATTGCTACGAGTCCTTCGGTCCCGACAGGGTGGTCTTCGGTAGCGACTGGCCGGTCTGCAACCTGAGCGCCTCCTACAAGAGCTGGGTCGGGGCGCTCAAGGAGGTCATGAAGGGAGAATCCGAGGAGCGTCGGAGAAAGCTCTTCCACGACAACGCCATCCGGGTCTACCGGCTGGGTTAGGAGAGCCCGCTCATTTCAACCGGACGCTGACCGGGCAGTGGTCGCTGCCGGCGATGTTCGGATGGATAGCCGCATCGGCGACGCGTCCGAGCAGGGCGGTGTTGACGGTGCCGTAGTCGATTCTCCAGCCGATGTTTTTCTCTCTCACACCGAAACGATAGCTCCACCACGAATAGGCGCCATCGAGGTCCGGGTTACGTTCCCGGAATACGTCGTGGAAGCCGCTTTTGAGGAAGCGTGTCATCCAGGAGCGCTCCTCGGGGAGGAAGCCGGGGTTCTTGAGGTTCTGTTTCGGGCGGGCGAGATCGATCGGCTCGTGGGCGATGTTGTAGTCTCCCATCAGGAGTACATCGAGTCCGGCATCGACCTGCTTTTTCAGGAAGCGTCGCAGGCCCCTGCAGAAATCGAGCTTGTAGTCAAAGCGCGGACCCTCGGGCTGGCTCTTGGGGAAGTAGGCGCTGATCACCAGCAGGTCGCCGAAGCGGGCACGCAGCACCCTGCCTTCCTGGTCCAGCTTCCTGACTCCGAGCCCCTCGATGACCTCGTCGGGTTCTTTCCGGGAGATGATCGCCACGCCCGAGTAGCCCTTGCGCTGGCTGCTGGAGTAGTAGGCGTGCCAGCCCTTCGGTTCGCTGACCTCGGGGTCGAGCTGCTCCACGTGGGCCTTGGTCTCCTGGAGGCAGAAGACATCCGCACGGGGAAGCTGCTTCCAGGGCAGCAGGCCCTTGCGCGCGACGGCGCGGATCCCGTTGACGTTCCAGCTGTAGCAGCGCATATGTGTGGCCTTGCCGATCTCCTGGCGATGTAGTTTTTCGAGCCGGCAGGATACCTGTTCGGCGGAGGCTCTTCAAGACGAAGGGGATTCAATCAACCACCGCGACGATCCCGTTTCTGCGGAAATCTCCGCCGCCGGCGAGGGTTCCGTCAGCCTTCCTGTGGGCGACGTGCACTCCGCCGAAGAAGAGCCCGGGCTCGTTGAACTCTTCGAGTTCGCGAGCGTGCCGGAGGGCTCCTGAGAGTTTCGCGGGGCAGTCATCGATGGCGAAGCTCTCGGAGCTGAGGACCCCGTTTTCGACGTGGATCCTTCCCTGTGCGACGGCCTCCGGGGGTTGGAGTCCATCGAGGACCAGGGCGCATGCGACCTGGGAGATGGCGGTGCGGATCCTGTTGGCACCGCCTGAGCCCAGCACGCTCACCGCTCCACAGGGATGTTCGATGATGGTCGGGGCCATCATGGTTGAGAGCCTCTCGCCGGGGACGAAGTTGCCGAGCCCGGCCGGGAAGAGGTCCTCTTCGCCGAGGAAATTGTTCATCAGGATTCCCGTTCCGGGGACCTCGCGGCCATTGCCCTCGCCATGGCTCAAGGTGATGCCGGCGGCGTTGCCGGCGGCGTCGATGACGCTGATGTGCGCTGTTGAGCCCGGCGTCCGGGGCTCCGGCGGACCCTCTTCTCCCGCGCCGGCGCTGTCGAGATTACGCCGCAGGCGGGCGCTGAAGAGCTCGCACGCATCGCTGCGGTCGAAGATGCCGGGGTCTTCGGCGCGCAGCTCGGAAACGCTGCGAAAGACGGCCGCAAGCTTTTCGTATCTTGCGGGGCTCGAGGCGGAGGTCTCCGCAACTCCGGTCTCATCGAGCAGGTCCAGGGTGTGCCGAATGCTGGGACCGCCGAAGGAGGGGGCGGGGTTGGTGAAGAGCTTTGCCTGCGAGAAGCCGAACTCCAGCGGAGCTCGAAATTCCGGTTTCCAGCTCTCGATGTCGTGGGCAGTGATTCTTCCGCCCGCGGCGGGGCCGAATTCATCGAGGACCGGCCTGTCGATTTTCTCAGCCAGCCAGGCGTCGATTTCTTCGCCGCCGCGGGCGCCAAGAGATCTGAGGGTCTCCGCCAGGACGGGGTTGCTGAAGGTGTCCCCGACCTTCAGCAGGTCCCCGTGCTCGTCGAAAAACTTTTCTCTGCCGAGTCGCGAGAGCCTGAGAATCCCTTCGAGGTATCTGAAGCAGACGACCTGGTAGTCCTGGACCTCGATGCCTTCCTCCAGGCAGCGAATCGCGGGAGCGAGCACGTCGCCGAGCTCCAGCCGGCCCCTGGCGCGCAATACGGAGCAGAGTCCGCCCAGGGTTCCGGGAACCGCGGCGGCGCCGCGGCCGATGTGGAAGGTCTGGGTCGCATCTCCCTCGGGAAAATAGATGTCGATGCCCGTGAAGTCAACCACTCCAGGGGTTTCCCCGAGTCCCGGCGCGTTGGAGAAGAGGTCGTAGACCTCGACCGAGCCGCGCTCAGCGTCACGATGGATCATCACTCCGCCACCGGCAAGGCTTGTAATCGAAGGCTCGCCGGCGGAGGTGGCGAAGGCGGCGGCGATGGCGGCATCGATGACGTTTCCGCCGGCTCGTATGATTTCCGCGCCCGCGTTGACACTTTGCTCCGAACTGGCGACGATTAATGCTGCCTGTGACATGGTCGCCAGAGTATAACCGCTGGAACTTTCAACCGGGGGTGCCTTTAAACCTGCCCGCAGGGTGCCGATAAATGACCGACAAGCCTCTCATCGATGAAACGCAAGCCGCCTCCCCGCCAGGCGCCGACAGCGTGCTGTTGGCCAATGTCCGTCCCGAGGGTCACGAGAACCCCGATCCGCGGGAGCGCTATGACCTGGTCGTAATCGGCGCCGGTGCCGGTGGACTGGTCAGCTCCGCGCTCGCGGCGGGTCTCGGCGCCAGGGTGGCCCTGGTCGAGGAAAACCGGCTGGGAGGCGATTGTCTCAATACGGGCTGCGTACCTTCCAAGGGACTCATTGCCGCCGCTCGTTCATGGCACGCCGCTCGGCGGAGCGAGGAGCTCTTTGGAGGCCCGGCGGCCGCTGGCAAGGGGGATTTTCGCCGCGCCATGGATCGGATGCGCCGCCTCAGGGCATCCATCAGCCCTTCCGACAGTGTTGAGCGTTTCAGAGGGATGGGTGTCGACGTATTTCTGGGCACGGCTCGTTTTGATGGGCCCGCCCGGGTCGAGGTCGATGGAGCGAAGCTGAATTTCAGGCGTGCGGTCATCGCGACCGGCTCCCGGCCAGCACTGCCGGAGATAGAGGGCCTGGTCGAATCCGGCTGTCTCGACAATACCACCCTCTTCGATCTCGAGGAGGCGCCCGCGAGACTGGTGGTTATCGGGGCCGGCCCGGTGGGCTGCGAGATGGCGCAGTGCTTCGCGCGTTTCGGCAGCGAGGTGACCCTCCTGGAGGCGGCCGGTGAGGTGCTTCCACGCGAAGATCCCGAGGCCGCAGCCCTGGTGCGGGCGGCCCTTGAGGATGACGGGGTGCGCTGTCTGCTGGCGACCAAGGTCACGAGGGTCGAGGAGGACGGGGGGAGCGTCAGCATTCACTATCACCAGGGGCAGGCCTCCGGAGCTGTCGAGGGAGACGAAATCCTGGTGGCGGCTGGGCGTATTCCCAACGTGGAGGGGCTGGGGCTCACCTCCGCCGGGGTGGGGGTCGACGATTCCGGGATCAGCGTCGATGGGCAGCTCAGGACGGACAACCCGAGAATTTACGCGGTCGGGGACGTCTGCTCACGGGAGAAATTCACCCATGCGGCCGATGCGCAGGCTCGCATAGCGGTGCAGAACGCCCTCTTCTTCAGGAGGCTGGAAGTACGTGGGCTGGTCGTTCCCCGTTGCACCTATACCAGTCCGGAATTGGCCCATGTCGGTTTCGATCCCGATGGCGCCAGGCTGGCGGGAATGGAGGTCGACACCCTGACCGTGCCCATGTCGGAGAACGACAGGGCTGTCCTCGATGGTGAAGAGACAGGCTTCCTGCGCCTGCATCTTCGCAGGGGCTCGGACAGGATCCTCGGCGCCACGGTCGTCTCGAGCCGTGCTGGAGAGCTCATCTCGGAGTTGAGCCTCGCGATAACT
>Ga0310342_100000089_pt1 | contig 42661 bp, 36 predicted proteins | sample S15DNA20500_MG_FD_206155 | JGI IMG/M metagenome (GOLD analysis project Ga0310342, IMG submission 206155) | Marine microbial communities from station ALOHA, North Pacific Subtropical Gyre - S1503-DNA-20-500_MG | ecosystem: Environmental > Aquatic > Marine > Oceanic | place: Pacific Ocean: North... | reverse complement strand
TTACCTGATAGACCGCGATACCGATCTGCAAGATACCCTGATACAAGTAGCGTACCTCACGTGATTCTGTGCGCCAGAGGGTTTCGAGCGTCTCGTGTTGTTCGAAGAATTCGCCGCGATTGAATTGTGCGACGCCTTGTATTAGAAGTGGTGGCGGCGCCTCATTGCACCCGCAAGACATGGAGATTAGATTACAGGGCGGGCTACAATTCGTGAACTTATTCATTCCAACCTTGCACTTTCTGGAGGAACTATGAGGAGACTGGGGTGCCCTCGAAATACGAGTCGTGGGATGGGGGTTTCATCGATACCGACCGGTGGCTGGAGATCGTCTTCCGTAGCCTCGGCTAATGCGCTATTTGCTACACATCATCTGCTGAAGATAGTGACCTTGGCCCCGGATCGGGGTCCTCAGAAGGTGAGCCGCCCGTGTTGGCCGACGAGCGGCACGGGACGTTCCGAGAGCCATGCCTCAAGCAAGGTGTTGACGGTGTCTGGGGCTTCTTGCTGCACCCAGTGAGAGACACCGGGTAAGTACCTGAGGACCAGCTGTCTCGCCAGCTGGTCGGTTTGGGTAGTTAGTTCTTTACCTAGTGCTATGTCATCCTCTCCCCAAATTAGTAGCGTCGGTATGTCAAGCGGCTCTCTTAGCACGTCCAGCTGCGTTGCCGTCGGCCAGTGACGCCAAAGAGCTCGATAGTAGTTGAGCATGGCCGTAAGTGCTCCCGGACGTGCCGCCGCGTCCCGATAAATTCGCACGACCGACGCTGGAAAATACTCGGGGGCAGTTACCGTTTCGCTAAAGATTCCCTCTACGAGCGCAGCATGGTGTGAGCCAAGCAGCAGTTCTGGTATCCAGGGAATCTGGAATGCAGCTATGTACCAGGAGCGGCATGCTTGACGCCAGGTTCGCAGTCCCTCGAAAAACCGGACGGGATGGGGGATGTTCATAACGACGAGTCGGTTTACCGGACGAAGGTTCTGCAACGCGAATTGCCAGGCAACGGCTCCACCCCAATCATGGCCAATTAGAAGAACAGATGTTGCGCCGGATTGGTCGATAAGTCCGGCGACATCTGCAAGGAGATGAGGCATCGCGTAATCTGCGACGCTCGTCGGCCGGCTCGAACGGCCGTACCCGCGTAGGTTCGGGGCCCAGGCCCGATACCCATAACGGGCGAGGAGTGGTAATTGGTGGCGCCACGCAAATGACAGTTCCGGGAATCCATGCAGACAGATTGCCAGACGATCACCGTGACCACACATATCAACCTCAAACGTCAGTCCGTTTGCGTCGACCATGCGTGTCTGAATCGCAAGCCCCATGTTATTCTTGTGACGTATGACGAAATGGCGACGTACCGTTTCAAAGAAGCAAGGAAAGCGTTCTGTGTCAGCGGTGCAGCAGAACAGCTTGCATCACTACGACGGGCTCTACATTCCCAAGATCCGCCGAAACCGTTCGAAACTTCACGGGTGGGGTGTGTTCGCAGCTGAGCCGATCAATAAGAATAAGCGCATCATTGATTACGCTGGCAAGAAGATTCGCAATCGTGACAGCGAGTTGCGTGAGGAACGATATCTCAGACGAGGTGAGATTTGGTGCTTTCGGGTCAATCGCCTCTATTCGAGAGACGCGAACGTCGGCGGCAACGTTGCTCGCTTTATCAACCATTCATGCGAGCCCAACTGCTACAGCAACATCTTCGGTGACATCATCTGGATTATCGCTGGACGCAACATCCGGAGGGGGGAGGAGCTTACGTACAACTACTACACCGAAGGGGAGGGTGAAATTCCCTGTAAGTGTCGGCCGGGCTGTAAGAATCTTTTATAGTGCACGTCCTTTACCTTCATGGATTCGCGTCCTCGCCAGCGTCTTCTAAGGCCGAATTCCTCGCCACACACTTCGCCCGTTACGGTTTAACGCTTCATTGTCCGGATCTGAACGCCCCTGATTTTTCTACGCTTACTACTACACGAATGATTACCGAGGTGCGGAATGTCCTCGAAGGGCTGGCACCTGCGCCGGTCGTGTTGATCGGCTCGAGCCTCGGCGCGTTTGTCGCTCTCCATCTGGCTGAGCACTCGCGCCCGCGTGACGGATTGACGGACACTGTCACTCATCCCATTGAACGGCTCGTACTACTCGCACCGGCATTTGACTTTGGTTCAAATCGGATGAGTAAACTGGGTAACGAGGAGATGATCCGGTGGCGCGAAACCGGCTGGTTGGAGATGACACATCACGCATACGGCGAGGTGAGGCGTGTGCACTACGAGCTTTTTCTAGATGCGGGTAGCTACGATTCGTTTGCCGTCAAGTGCGAAATCCCCATACTTGTCCTCCAGGGTTACGGCGACGAAGTTGTCGATCCAAGTTTGGCGGAGCGCTTTGCGAGCAATCGTCCACACGTGAGCCTCGTCATGCTCAACGATGGACACCAACTCAAGGCGAGCCTCGACCGCCTTTGGGACGAAATTGTTGTGTTCTTGGGGCTTGAGTCTACCTCTACCTAGCTAGTAGGTTGTTGCGGGTGAGTGCGAGTGTGGTATTCGCAACGTAATTTCTGACCAACTATGGAGCACGCCCCAGTCACACGTGCTGCCTGCGTGTCCTTGTCACACCTTGCCAAACGGTCTCCGAAAGTTAAGTGTTGTGCCACAAATTCAGGTAACGGGACACTAGCTATGCCAACTCCACTCGTGTCGATTGTGGTTCCGGTTCTTAGGGACACTGCTGAGCTCGCCACGCTGCTACCCACGATCGTGCCTCAGTCGGCAGATGCTGCGGTGGAGGTCATCGTGGTCAACGGTGATTCCAACGACTCGACACTCAAATGTCTGGCCGACCAGTATCCGGGCGTGCGGTGGGTGTCCTCACCGCCGGGGCGCGGCCAACAGATGAATGCAGGGGCCGACTTGGCGTCTGGTCACTGGCTCTTGTTCCTCCACGCGGATACCCGTTTGACGTCGGGCTGGATCGATGAAATTCAGGCGACCGATTCGTTAAAAGATGTTGTCGGCGGGGCCTTCCGTTTCACCCTCGATTCACCTCGTCTGATTGCCCGGATCATCGAGTGGGGTGTGGCTTGGCGGGTTCGGTGGTTGGGTTTGCCATACGGGGACCAAGCGGTCTTCGCGCGTCGGGTTGCCTTTGACGCAGTTGGGGGCTATCGGTGTCTTGAACTGATGGAAGATGTAGATTTCGTTAGGCGGCTCCGTCCGCACGGACGTTTCAGGTGTTTGAACGTGCCGGTTTTCGTCTCGGCACGACGGTGGGAGCGTGACGGCTGGCTCCGACGTAGCGTATCGAACATCGGTCTAGCGGTCCTGTACTTTGTGGGTGTCTCACCGAGATCCCTGGCACGACCTTACTACGGAACGGCCGTGCCTGACGCCGAACACCACCGGGCATCCAGGGCCGGTCCGGAAACTGTGTCCCCGTTGATATTTCGTGGTCGGACCCCTGCTGAATTAGGAGGGGTAGACACTCCGTCTAGCAGCGCTGTCTCTAGTCCACATAGTGACGACATTTGCTCTCGTTTCTCTGTCCAATGGTCCAATAAAGGTCGTAACGGGCGGGTCGCTGGTGCGACGCAGGACCCTCACTTCGGGCTACTAGTCGCGGTTATTATCCCGGCGCTCGATGAAGAAGCGGCGATCGGTCAGGTTTTGGCCGAGGTGCCAGCGTGTGCCTCGTCGGTGACCGTGGTCGACAATGGGTCGATCGACTCGACGGGTAACCGCGCACGTGCCGCCGGCGCAGTTGTCGTTAGCGAGCCACGACGTGGGTACGGACGCGCGTGTCTGGCTGGGCTTCTGACGAACGCTGAGGCCGACATCGTCGTGTTTCTAGATGCTGATTGCAGTGACTACCCGGAAGAAATGAGGGAACTCATCGAGCCTATCGTGTGCGGGACGGCTGACTTCGTGTTGGGTGACCGCCAGGGTAGCTGGCGACCGTGGCAGGCGAGGGTCGGAACCGTACTTTGTGTGGCGCTCATCAATCTGCTGTGGGGCACGCGCTATCACGACCTTGGTCCGTTTCGCGCGATCCGCCGTATGTCCCTCGATCAGCTTGGGATGGTCGATCAGACGTGGGGTTGGACGATTGAGATGCAGATCAAGGCAGCGGAAGCGGGACTCCGGACGGTGGAAGTGCCGGTGCGGCAACGCCCACGAATTGGACATTCAAAGATCACTGGCACGCTGCGTGGAACACTGCAGGCCGGATGCAGGATGCTCTACACGATCTGGTCACTCTGGTACATCCGCACCGCGCGGTACATCTGGGGGAGTGATGCGTGATCCCGCACGTCGCACGTGTCACGTAACACGGTGATGGCGAAGGCTGTATTTGCTTGTGGTGTGGTGCTGTTCATCGTTTTGACATGCGTCGCGTGGCTTGACGCGAGGGCACACGCGGAGACGTTTGTCTGCCTCATGGGCGTTGCCGCGATTGCATACGTGGTCGCGTTGTGGCTCGTCAGCAGACAGGCTGTAGCAACGCGCCGTGAACTCTGCGTCTGTCTACTTCTTGCTGTCGGCTGGAGACTGATGTTGCTCGGTGCGGCACCGCTCGTCTCCGACGACGTGTTCCGCTACCTCTGGGACGGGAGGGTACAGCAGCATGGGCTCAATCCGTACGAGACAGTGCCGTCTGATCCATCACTAGCGTTGCTACATACCGATCTGACACGGCAGATCGATCCGACCAATGCAGCATTGCCAACCATCTATCCCCCGGCGGCTGAACGGTTCTTCCTACTCGTGACGGTAGTACACGAGTCGGTACTGGCGATGGCGGTCGCGATCGTGCTGTGTGACCTGTTAACCGTGTTGCTCCTCTGGCGATGGCTAGTCGTGACTGGTCGGAACCCCTGGTGGGTGTTGACCTACGCGTGGCATCCTCTCGTTGCTCTCGAAGCCGCGGGTGGCGCTCATATCGACGTTGTGGGTACATTGTTGCTTGTCAGTGGGGCGTACGCGTTGTCACGGCGGCGGTCGCTGTTGGCTGCCGTCGCCTTGGCCGGGTCATTTTCGGTCAAGTTTCTACCGGTCGTGCTCATCCCGCTGCTCTGGCGCCGCATCGACTTGCGTCACGGGCTCCTAGCCACCGGACTCGTCCTCCTACTCTACGTGCCCTTCAGTGGCGAGTCGTTTATCCCGCCAATTGGCTCGCTTGGTGTGTATGTTGAGCAATGGCGGTTCAATGGCCCGTTGTTCCGCCTGCTGTCACCGCTGGTCGGAACGTTCGGGGCACTGGCATTGGCCACCGCGGGTGGATTCGGGGTTGCTGTCATGGCTAGTCGCCGACTCGACTTGGAATCACCTGATGCTTGGTCGTGGCCGATGGCCACGACGCTCCTGTTGCTCCCGGCCATCTACCCGTGGTACTTGCTTTGGCTAACGCCGTTTCTGGCCTCACGGGCGGCCTGGCCACTTATCGCATGGACTGTGATATCCCCACTGACCTACGTCGTTTGGACTTCTGAGCTTGCCGGCAATGGTTGGGTACTCCCCCTGTGGGTCGAACCGATTGAGTATGGGCTTGTGGCTGCCGTCGGCCTGTGGACTTGGTGGCAGCGACCACGAGCCGCCAGCACGCTGCCAGGTAGAGATTGACAAGCCGGTCGTGGCAGGCGACGATCGAAGGTGTCTGTGTAATTGTTGCAATCCATAAGCGGTCTTCCGCGTCTTAGAGGTGGAGTGACATATGCTGATTAAGCAGGCCCCTGACATTCCCTCGTGGCAGATTACCCCCGAGCGGGTGTACTACAACCGCCGGCAGTTCATTCAGGCTGCGTCGGGTGCGACCCTCGGTGCCATAGGGGTGGCAGCCGTGTCCGATTCAAAGATGCTACACGCGGCGGCCCAGGAGGACATCCGCGATCTCAGGCCGAGTCAATTCAGTACGGATGAGTCACCGAATAGTTTTGAAGACGTTACTAGCTATAACAATTTCTATGAGTTTGGCATCGATAAGGAGGATCCGGCGCGCTATGCTGACGAGTTAAATGTCGATCGCTGGAGCGTTAAGGTCGAAGGGCACATGAATAGACCCGCAGCCGATTACACCCTTGAGGATATCCTGAAGCCGCATGCCCTTGAAGAGCGTATCTATCGCCTACGGTGTGTCGAGGCATGGTCGATGGTCGTGCCCTGGGTTGGTTTTCCGCTCGGGGACTTCATTAAGCGCTTCGAACCGACATCGAGAGCAAAGTTCATCAAGTTCACCACGCTGTATCGTCCCGACGAGTTCCGCGGTCAGCGACGTCCGGTGCTGGAATGGCCCTACGTCGAGGGGCTCCGGATGGACGAGGCGATGAACCCGCTGGCTATTCTCTCGGTGGGGCTTTATGGTAAGACGCTTCTCAATCAGAACGGTGCGCCACTACGATTGGTCGTTCCATGGAAGTACGGGTTCAAGAGTATAAAATCCATCGTTAAGATTGAATTCGTTGAGGACCAGCCGCGCAACTCGTGGAATGTTTCGATCCCAAGCGAGTACGGGTTCTACGCCAATGTCAACCCGGAGGTCGACCATCCACGGTGGACACAGGCAAGTGAAAGACGGATCGGAGAATTCTTTCGCCAGCGGACCCAAATGTTTAACGGGTACGGAAACCAGGTCGCTGGTATGTACAACGGAATGGATCTAGCGGAGAACTACTGAGCTGAAGAGGCTCAGAGCTGACCATGACGACTGGTCAACTCATGCGGCGTACGAAGCCAGTGATCTTTTTGCTGTGCTTAGCGCCTGCTCTGATTCTTACCTGGGATACGTTCACCGGTGGCCTGAGCGTCAATCCGATCGAGGACATCACTCATCGGACGGGAGACTGGACGCTCAGGCTCGTGTTTGTGACGCTCACCGTGACCCCGATCCGATGGGTGACCGGCTGGAACGCGGTCATTCGCTTCCGTCGTATGCTCGGCCTGTTCACATTTTTCTACGCGACGCTCCATTTTTCGACCTATGTCGTTCTCGACCACTTTTTTGCGGTCGACGTGATCCTTGAGGACGTGATAGAGCGGAAGTACGTGACCGCGGGCTTCACTGGCTTCGTGTTGTTGATCCCGCTGGCGGTTACCTCAACGCAGGCGATGATGAGGCGTCTGGGTGGAAAACGCTGGCACGCGTTGCACCGGCTCATCTACGTCATTGCGATTGCCGGCGTTGTTCACTTCCTCTGGTTAGTAAAACTCGACCTCGGCGAGCCGCTCATCTACGCTGCGATTCTGACGATTTTGCTCGCTACTCGCTTAGCATCTCCAAGCTACCCGCGCCCTGGGTGGCGATGTATGGGGGTGCAATTCTACGGCTGGAACTTCTCGTTGTGGCGCATGCCGACCCGAACTCGTTCGACTAGAGCAGGCGTGGCCCGATCGTAGCCGGTCAGCGTTTTCGCGCTGCCGTATCATTCAGCGACCAATCATACCGAAGGAATCGGATGCGAGCATTGCCGCTTCTTGCGACACGTGCTGCGTCCCGAGGACCGTACTTGGCAATGACACCGAGAAGGGCGCGGGTTTTGGCCGATCCGGTCGTATCGACCAGCCGCGAGTACTGTTCGATGAAGTCGTCGCCGAACCAGTTCAGCATGCTCGACACGTGCAGCGTGTTGGTTTCGACTTTGACGCCCAGATCGCTCGCCAGAAAATCTCGTACGGCTAGGATTAACTGACGCTCCAGATGTTCGCCGATATACGGCTGAGGCTTCAATGGAGGACAGCTGATCGAGGCGCAGTTAACGGCGAAGTGGATACGTGGTTCGTCGTAGTGCTGGCGGAGTGTTCCGTGCTCGATGTCGTCGAGTGTCATCTCGTTACCACCGGCCCGCCATCGCAGCGTCGACCAGACCCCACTAATTTGCTTGATACTGCTGGCTGGACTAAAGAAGTTAAACCAACGCCGCGTGATCGGGTAGTGCTCAATGATGACTTGGAGAGTGAAGGCGTTGTAAGCGTTAACCCAGTAGGCAATTTGTTGTTCCCGTGTCCATTCTACGAGTTCTGACGCAGTGACACGTCCGAGATCGTTGACCACAGCGTCGAGCGCCGTACGATTCTCTTGCAACGTGAGATAATTGACACGGTCGTCTACGACATGCGCTCGGAGTACCGCCGCGTATGCCTTGTAGTCGTGGTCGAATGGTTCTGCACTAAACACCGGTGCCACGTTGACGGCGAACGCGGTGCCGGCCGCAGCAGTGACCAGGAGGTGAAGTGTGCGGTTGCCCAAGGCACGTATTAGTATTGTCATCCCCAGTGTTCGCTTCTGTAGGCTCACACTTCGCGTCGCGGAACTCAGTTCGTCGCCTTGAAATCCTAGACTAATCCTACCCTTGATTACTGGCTCATTTTCTGTCGGAATTAATACACTTCTCGCGCCGGCTCCGTTCGCTTCGAGGCAAGCGTAAAACGGGGTTCGGCCAGCCTAGTTTCGTCCAGCATTGCGACCACATACGCGCCAACAGACGGTCCGTGTTTGAAGCCGTGGCCCGAGCCGCCGCCAACGAGCCAGAGGTTTTCGAAGTCTGGATGGCGATCGATTAGGAAGTCACCACTCCACGTGTTTGAGTACTGACAGACCCTCGCGTCGAGCAGTTCCGCATTGGTCAGTAATGGGATCCGTGCGGAGGTGGCCTGGCGTGCGGTCAACAATGCAACAGGTGATGGCAGACGTTGCCCACTGTCTGGATCGAACGGCGGCCCATGTTGGTCGAGGCCGATCTTAATTCCGCGGCCCTCGATGTCTGGTAGTCCGTACACGCCGTCACGAAAATCAACCCACGCTGGCATGTTGGGTACGACGAAGCGCCGGTCCCCCGGTGCGTAGCCGAAGAAAAAGACCTCCTGGCGGGTTGTGTGAATGAGTGGTCCAATCAGATTTGGAAATAATTTCGATAGCCATGGTCCGCATGCGAACACGAACGTCTCAGCAGGCAGCAGTTCACTGCTGGTTGTCGTTACCGCGACCAGCGGTTTCCGGTTATGTGGTGCACGCACGGCAGCAAGGCGGTATTCGACGCCGCATCGCATTGCCTCATGTACGACGGTATTGACGGCGCGTCGCGCGAGGATGACTCCGCTTTCTGGTTCGAACACTGCTCGAGTTACAGAGCCCAGTCGAAATTGTGGAAAGAGTGTGGTGAGGTCCTGTCGTGTTAGGAACTCGCTGTTGACACCGAGACGCTTGAGCGTCAACGTCGTCGCATCGATGAGAGGATCATTATCGCGTCCGAACAACAGAACCCCGGTCTTAACGAAGAGGGGATTCGGTGTTTCATTTGGGAGTGTTTGCCACTGTTTGAGTGACTCGACGGCTGAGTGCGAGTAGATCTCGTTGTTCCCATAGCCAATCCGAATGATCCGGGATTTGCCGCCCGAACTTCCGCGCGGGTTACCCGGGCCGTAAGCGTCGACTAGGGTGACCGATCGTCCCGTTCGGCGAAGGTGATAAGCGGTCCATGCTCCGAAGACCCCAGCGCCGACGACGATTACGTCTGGTGACCGTGGCATTCTATTTGGAGGTCGTCATGATAGCTGTAGATACGGTTGCACAACTCATGGACGATGAACGAGATTAAGATCTACTGTGGAGTGTTCTGCCTGTCTCTGTCGGTGACCACGGAGCGTCGGATGGTCGATGGTATTCGAACGTTACTGTGGGGAAGACGGGTCTCCGTCGACTAGAACGGTCCGTGAAGTCACACGGGCTCGACATGCTGTGGCTGTGTGTACATTGGAAGGCAACGGTGTACGAAGATGCAATCATCCTGCGATGGCTGCCGGTCAAATGACGCCGGCTAATCTCACTGCGTATGCCATGTCACGCTTTTAGTCAGGCAGGAGCGAGCGTGTCTGTGCCTTATGTACTGTTTGAGCCTGGACTTGCGCCAGCGTTCGACCTTTATGAGGTGTCCGTTCAAATACCCAGGCGCCCTTTCGCCCCCTCAAAACGCCCATCCACCGAAATTTTGGGTAACTGAGGGAAATATTGGCTATCCTTTGAGGGATAAAATCGTTAAGTGAATTCTGTCCGGTCGTTTCGGCTCGGGTGGAAGCCCTATTGACACATATCGGAGCTGTCATGCATAAGCCAATCAAGTACGTCGAAAAGAGTGTGACGTTGCTTGCAGACGCCGGGTTCAGGGTCTTCGATCTCCTAAACACGTTCAACCAGCGGCCGTCCTTCATCCCGGCTTGGGCTGACAAGCCGTTGCTGAAGTCCTACGAGAAGGTGAAACCGCCGTTGGGCTGGCCGCGCGAAACCGACTCACTGTGTCCAAAGTGCGTGCGCGAGGCGCGGCAGGAGATCATCGACGGGAAGAGGGATTACAAGATCCTGCTCAACGAGAAGGTCGGTGAAATCAAGGCGCACATCATCGAGCGCGATGGAAAGATAATGATGGTGAAGGATTGTCAGGTGCACGGCCATTTCGAGGACGTGATGGCAATCGACACCAAGTTCTTCAAGCATCTGGAGGACTCGTTCCCCGGCAGCGACATGCGGGCGCACAACGACGAGGCGCTGCACAACCACGGTAGCAGCACGATCAAATACGGCCGCGGATCGGTACTGACAATCGATTTGACCAACCGGTGCAATATGATGTGCGACCCCTGCTTCATGGATGCGAACCAGGTCGGGTTCGTCCATGAGCTCGGGTGGGACGACATCAAGACGCTGCTCGACAACGCGATCTCGATCAAACCGAAGCGACAGATGTCGGTGCAGTTCTCCGGCGGCGAGCCGTCCATCTCGCCCCATTTCCTCGACGCAGTCCGGTACGCCCGAAAAGTCGGCTACAACAGCGTGCAGGCGGCGACCAATGGCATCGAGTTTGCCAAGAGTCCGGACTTCGCCCGCGCCGCCGCTGACGCCGGTCTGCGCTATGCGTATCTGCAATTCGATGGCATCGGGAACGCCGCTAACTCCCACCGACTGGTCGGTAATTTGTTCGATGTGAAGCTGCGGGCCATAGAGAACCTACACGACGCCGGTGTGGATATCGTGCCGGTGATCACGATTCTTAATGGCATCAATAACGAGCAAGTTGGTCGTGTGGTGCAGTTCGCGCTCGATAACCCGAAGAAGATCAACTTCCTGTCGTTCCAGCCGGTGTCCTTCACCGGCCGTGACGAGGAGATTACGGACGAGCGCCGTCATGCGCAGCGCTACACGCTGTCGCATCTGGCGCACGACGTGAAGGACCAGACGGGCCTCGGCGAGCCGGTGCGTGACTGGTTCCCGATCTCGTTCATGGGGACTTTCACCGATTCGGCCGATTTCATGCACGGCCCGCAGGCCGACTGGGGGCAGCTCAACTGCGGCTGTCACCCGAACTGTGGCATCGGGATGGCGGTGATGATCGACAAGGAAACTAAGGAATCGGTGCCGGTCACGGCATTTCTGAAGGCGGAGCGGCTGTCCAAGGACCTGGGTCGTGTCAATGACGGTGGACGTAGCCGAAAGCTTTCTGTGCTCGGGATGGCGCTCGCGCTTATGCGGAACTATGATCCGTTCAAGGCGCCGACCCACTTCAAGCTGTTGGATCTGGTGCAGAAGTTCGACAAGACGTTTGGGGCCTCCGGTAAGAACTATGGCAAGGTGACAGGAGACCGAACCCAGGCCGACATCGTCAAGCGTCGTGGCGACCGCTGGAACTTCCTGTTCATCGCGGGGATGTGGTTCCAGGATCTGTTCAACTACGACTTCCGCCGGACCGAGCGCTGTATCATCCCGTATGCTACGCAAGAAGGGGAGATCTCCTTCTGCGCCTACAACACCGGCGTCGGCTGGCGGAACATTATCGAGAAGATGCACATGACCGCCACGCTCACTAAGTGGTATGAGGAGCATGGTCGGCATGAGATCTTCGCCGGTGGTAAGCACGTTAACCTCGAATCCACCGAGCACGGTCTGGTGCTCGATCCAGAAGCGGTCGCGGCCGGCATCCAGACTGACCTCGATGAACAGGGCGTCGTCAAGAACGCGCGACAGGAAAAGCTGGCCGCGCGCCGGGCGGTACAGGGCACGAACGGTAACGGTGCCAATGGCGCCGACACTGCTAAGGACGCCGCCTTCCACGAGCAGATGGCCTCGCTCTACCGGCAGCACGTGCTCAAGGAAGAGGCCCCAGCAATCGTCCAGATTCAAGGTCTGGAGAAATCGGACAAGCCGGTCAGCGCGAATTAGGTCGGGGATCAGGAACTAGGGATCGTTGGACCCCGCGTACTTTGCGCGGCTCTCTCCTTGTACGGCACCGTTCTTCAGGGTTTGGCGAATGGGTTTCAGGCCTGCTCTTCTGTGACAAGCGATATACCAAGCCGCACTGCGTCGTGGCCTTTCGCTATCATCACAAACGGGCCGAGTTCGGAGCCTGCGGGCTAAGGTGCGCGCGGGTGGGCTGGCGAGCTCGCTTATTCTAAGACTTACACAGTGGACGCCGACTGGACCTGCCGGGTGTTGCACTCCACAAGAAGAAGCGCACGGCTAGCTAAATAAAATGGGACTATTTAACCGCCCCGCGTGTGCATCTCTAGGTGGGGCTCCTTTTGAAGCGTTTCGATCGAGACGAGCGCTTGACGGTCGGCCGCGGTGAGCCTAAGTTCGGCACCGCGATCTCCCCGTGCGGTCCACACTGACATTACGAGCTCGCGGAGAGACTCCTGGGATGCTCCTTGGCGGATGTGGTGCCGTAAGTCGGTACCTGAGCGTGCGTAGAGGCAGAGGTGCCAGAGACCGTCGGCAGTAAGCCGGCTCCGGTCACACGACCGACAGAACGGTGCCGTCGTTGAAGAGATGATCCCAAAAGTCTGGCCATCGGAAAGCCGAAACCGGTCCGCGGGCGCCGACGACATCTCGTCGATTGGCGTCACAGTTCCGTAGTGCGCTTCGAGTACCTGAAGCATCCGCTTGCGTGACACCACGTCATCGACCGACCAGCGTGTCGCACCCCCGACGTCCATATATTCGATGAAACGCACCTCCGCGTCGCAGTGTCGACCGTACTCGAGGATATCGATCATTTCGTCGTCATTAACGCCACTGATAACCACGGTATCGATCTTTAACTCGTTAAACCCGGCGGCAGCCGCGGCGGCCAATCCGTTCTTCACGGTCTCGACACCGTCGAAGCGCGTCAACGAGCGGAACCGATCGTCACGGAGCGTGTCGAGGCTAACCGTTAAACGATGGAGTCCGGCGGCGCGCAGAGCTTCAGCTTGATCGGCTAGCATCATTCCGTTCGTCGTCAGCGCCAAGTCACGAACTGCGGTCTTGGCAGCCAGTATTCGGATGAGATCGGGAAGACCCTGGCGCAGGAGTGGTTCCCCGCCGGTTAGACGCACCTTGTCGACTCCGAGTGAGGTGAATACATCGACTAGGGCGCTCGTTTCCTCGAAAGTCAGGATATCCTTCCGAGGCAGCCAGACGTAATCCGCTTCTGGCATGCAGTACTGACAGCGCAGATTACAGCGGTCGGTGACTGATAGTCGCAGGCTACGCAACGGACGGCCAAGTGCGTCAAGAACTCTCATCAACCCCTATTATCGCATCCCGCTATAATCTTCGGAACATGTCGACCGGATTGGTTGATTCTGGGGTCGGCTAAACTCATTACAGCCCTATGATCTCAGCTGTTCGTGGCACCCGAGATATCCTGCCCGGTGAAATTGAGCGGTGGCAGCGCCTTGAGCGCGTCACGCGCGACGTGTGCGAGCGCTATGGCTACCTGGAGATTCGCACGCCGGTGATTGAACGGGAGGAACTCTTTAAGAAAGGGACGGGTGAAAGCACTGACATCGTTCAGAAGGAGATGTACGCCTTTACCGACAAGGGCGGTGAGCGTGTGACACTCCGTCCGGAGTCGACGCCTAGCATGGTGCGGGCATTCGTCGAACACGGGCTCGAACAGCATCTTGTTACTCCAAAACTCTTCAGTCTTGGCCCGATGTTTCGGTATGAACGCCCGCAGAAAGGTCGCTACCGGCAATTTCATCAGCTCGACATCGAGGTGTTCGGTATTGCGGATGCTACGCTCGATGCCGAGGTTATCGAGATGGCGTCAATGCTGGTTCGGGAGCTAGAGATCGAGGGGGTGGACCTCGTTATTAACTCGGTAGGTTGTCCAAGCTGTCGCCCTGGGTTCCATCACGCACTGCTTGAGGCGTTAGGGGATCGGTTACCTCAATTGTGTAACGACTGCCAGCGGCGGGCGAAAACTAACCCACTTCGCATATTTGACTGCAAGGTGCCGACCGATCAACCAACTATCGACTCGTTGCCGCACTCGGTAGACTATTTGTGCGAAGCGTGTCGTGAGCATTTCGATGCGACAAAGGCATTGTTAACAGCGTTCGGGCTAGCTTGTCGTGTGTCGCACCGTCTCGTGCGTGGACTGGACTACTACACGCGCACGACGTTCGAAATCTTAGGTGAGAACCTTGGAGCTCAGAATGCTCTTCTGGGTGGTGGACGCTACGATGGTCTCATGCGGCAGGTGGGTGGGCCCGATCGTGCGGGTATCGGGTTCGCTGCAGGCCTCGAGCGGCTGGTCTTGGCGATGCCAGAGAGCGGCGAGACGTGGTGTCCGGACGCCTTCGTGGTGGCTATCGGTAGCGAGGTGCGACAACCGGTTCACCTGCTTGCACGGGATTTGCGGCACGCCGGATTGAGTACACTTGTCGACTACGAGGTACGGTCACCGCGCGCGCAGATGAAACGGGCCGCTCGGACTAAGGCTCGGTACGTACTCATTGTCGGCAGTGACGAACTGGAGCGTGGCGAGGTATCCGTTAAGAATATGGGTACCGGCGAACAAACAACTGTTGCTCGAGACGACGTAGTTTCGAGGCTGGTTGGAGAAAAATGTCTGTCCAAGTGAACGATCAGACCCGGACGCACAACTGCGGAGAACTCCGTGCGAGCCACGTCGGTGCCGACGTGGTACTGATGGGCTGGGTCCATAAGATTCGTGATCTCGGATCGCTGATCTTCCTCGACTTGCGCGATCGTCACGGGCTCACACAGGTGGTCGCACGGGACGACGGGGATATGTTGGCATGCGCGAAGCGGTTGCGGCCTGAATTCGTCGTGGTGGTCACGGGTTCCATCGAACGCCGTTCCGAGGAGACACTCAACTCTAAGATCGCGACCGGTGATGTCGAGGTGACTGCTCGGAGTATCCAAGTCCTGAGTAAGGCGCGGACACCACCGTTTCAGATCGATGAGGAAACACCGGTCTCAGAAGAAATCAGGCTACGCTACCGGTATCTCGACCTCCGGCGAGCGCGGATGCGAGCCAATATCGGATTGCGACATCGGGTCGCGATGTCCATCCGGCGTTGCCTCGACGAACAGGGGTTCTGGGAAATCGAGACTCCGATCTTAACGAAGTCGACACCTGAAGGAGCTCGCGACTATTTGGTACCGAGTCGGTTGCACGCCGGTGAGTTTTACGCGCTGCCGCAGTCACCACAGATCTTTAAGCAAATCTTGATGGTTTCCGGGATGGACCGGTATTTTCAGATCGCTAGATGCTTTCGCGACGAAGATTTGAGGGCAGACCGCCAGCCGGAATTCACGCAAGTCGACATTGAAATGTCGTTCGCGACCCCCGATCTCATCTTCGAGGTGGTTGAGCGGATCATGCAGGCAGTCTTCCGTCAGATCGGCCGGGACGTCCCGGTGCCGTTCAAGCGGATCCCCTACGCGGAGGCGATGGATCGTTACGGTAGCGACAAACCCGATCTGCGTGTCGGCATGCCGATACATAACGTTTCTGGAGTATTCACGGACGGTTTGTTTAAGGTGTTTAGTGATACCGTGGCCGGTGGGGGCAGCGTGCACGCACTAGTTGTGCCCGGTGCGGGGCGCTACGCGCGACACAAGATCGACCAGTTGGTGGATGAGGCGGTCTCACTTGGTGCCAAGGGCCTCGTCTGGATCCGTCACTCCCCGGAGGGGAAGCTCCAGAGCTCGATATTGAAGGCCGCCGGTGAGCCCGCGTTGACCCAAGTGGTTGAGATGGCCGCGGCGGGTCCTGATGATCTGACCTTACTCGCCGCGGGTGACGGCGCAGAACCGTGCGTGCTTTTGGGACACCTGCGACTCCTACTGGCAAGGCGTGAGCAATTACTAGACGAGAAACGTGTAGAGTTTGCGTGGATTGTGGATTTTCCGCTCATGGAATGGAGTCAAACCGAACAGCGACACGTCTCGATGCATCATCCGTTTACCGCACCGTGTGTAGATGACGTCGATCGTCTAGAACAGGATCCGGGTCGTGTGATTGCCCGTGCCTATGATTTAGTTCTCAACGGCAGTGAGATAGGCGGAGGGAGCATCAGAATTAACGACCCCGCACTGCAGAAACGGATCTTCCAGGTGCTTGGGATCAGTGACGACGAAGCTAAAACTCGCTTCGGTTTCTTCCTTGAGGCGCTCGAATACGGCACACCTCCTCACGGCGGTATCGCACTCGGCCTCGACCGGATTGTGGCACTATTGGCCGGTGAGCCATCGATCCGCGACGTTATGGCATTTCCAAAGACGGCTGCAGCGGTGGATTTGATGGCCGGTGCACCGTCACACGTCGACCCACGACAGCTGAAGGAACTGCAACTCGATCCGATGCCTTGACCGGCGATCGAAAGCCTGCTAACAATTGGCTGAAAACACAGGGGATAGCTGATCGCAACGCCTTCCTTCGTTAAGATCTCGGTCCCAGACGATAGGGTCGAGGCCCTTTTTGGTTCCTACGACGAGAACCTCAAACAGCTCGAGCGCCTGTTTCATGTGCAGATACGTACAGACGGGCACGAACTCCACGTAAACGGTGACGCTGAGAATATTGCTAAGACAGAGCAAGTTATCGTCCAGCTGACTAACCTGCTGCTCGAGGGCTATCAGCTTTCGCGAGGCGATGTGAGGATGGCCTCTGAACTAGTGGTGCAAGATGCGTCAGTCGACTTACGGGATTACTTCCTACGGGGTCCGCTGCGCGCCTCCAACAAGCGGCATGTCACACCGAAGACGGTCAACCAGAGACACTACCTTGACGCGATCGAGCAGCACGACATCGTTTTATGTATTGGCCCGGCCGGTACAGGTAAGACGTATCTTGCCATGGCTGAAGCGGTGGCATTCCTAACCTCCAAGCGGGTGAGTCGTATCATACTCGCACGCCCCGCAGTGGAGGCCGGGGAGAAGCTTGGATTTTTACCAGGCGATGTACAAGAAAAGGTCAATCCGTATCTCCGTCCGCTCTACGATGCGTTGCACGACATGCTCGATAGCGAACGTGTCGGTCGTTTGGTAGACCGCGGTGTGATCGAAGTCGCTCCGATTGCCTTCATGCGGGGCCGTACACTCAACGATGCGTTTATCATTCTCGATGAAGCTCAGAACACCACCACCGAACAGATGAAAATGTTCCTGACGCGTCTGGGATTCGGCTCTAAGGCTGTAGTCACAGGAGACATTACCCAAGTTGATCTTCCTGCAGGGAAAGTTTCCGGCATGGTCGAGGCGATCAAGGTACTCGGTGCCGTAGACGGCGTTGCCCTCGTGCACCTAAACGATGGTGACGTTGTGCGACATCTGCTCGTGCAGCGCATCGTGAAGGCTTACGAGGCGTTCTCCAAAGGAACCGGACGTCTTCTCAGCGGCGCCGCGGTAGTCTCATCACCTCAGGTGCAGCCCAACTCCGATGAGCACTGACGACCCAGACCCTGATTCCGACAGTTTGAGCATCTGGTGGTCAAAGCCGTGACCACGCGACAGCCGTTTCATGTCGTTATTACAGACGGACGTGGTCGCCGCGTGCGCGCGGATGTTCTTAGTCGCTGGCTCGTTCGCGTCGCGCCGCGTGTAGCGCGGGGTGAGCTAGTCGTGGCCCTGGTGGGTGACCAGAAGATGCGCGCACTGAACCGACGGTACCGTCAGACAGACCGGCCGACTGACGTCCTTTCATTTCCTTCACCTCCTGATTCCTGGCCTCTGGCGCGGGGTCCTCGGCTCCTGGGTGATGTGGTGATTGCGACCGGCGTGGCGCGCCGACAGGCACGTGCTGCGGGTCACCCTTTGAGCACCGAGCTACGCCGTCTCGCCTTACACGGATTACTCCACGTGCTGGGATATGACCACGAGCGGGATGATGGGCGTATGGAGCGTCTGGAGCGACGCCTTCGTCGTAAGGGAGGCATCGTCTGATCCCCCTGCTATTGTTCTTACTCGCGTGTGCTGCCGTCTACGTAGGCGCTGTCGAGTCGGCATTCAGCACTCTGAAGCGGCTACCCTTACGGCTGAGCGCTGAGAGGAACGAACGTCTCGAGCCTTTGGGGACCTACCTCGACGATCCATTGCGGCTTTTTATTCCAGTTCGCCTGCTTCAGGGATTGATTTTCGTGGTTGTCACGGCGGTGTCAGTTCTGATGGTTGGCCGCCACGGAATTCCGTCAGAGAGACTCCTTGCTGTCGCACTGATAACGTTCGTGTTCATTTGCGGCCACTTGCTCCCGCTACTCATCGTACGAAAAAACCCAGAACGGGTCCTGGAGCTGCTGTTACCCTCGTTTTGCGTAATTGCGCGTTCCCTGCGGCCGGTAACCGACCCGCTCGTCGGACTGCTTGATCGTTGGCTTCACTGGTCGAACGGATTGATTAGCGGCGACGGGGTGGATGGGGTAGGAAACGGGCGAGAGACGTTGCAGGCGAATGACCGAGCGGCGATCGAGGAGCAAGAGGAGCAGCTTCTGCAGTCGGTCGTCGAATTTGGGAATACTCTAGTCCACGAGGTAATGACACCGCGCCCCGATATCGTCGCCGTCAGATCCGACGCGACTCTCAGCGAACTCCAAGAGCTTTTCGCAGACGAACAATATTCACGTCTGCCAGTCTATAGCGGTAGTCTCGACAACATCCTGGGTTTCGTCTTTGTCAAGGATCTCGTGTCGTTATCAGGTGTGCTTGGTGATGAACAGGTCATTGATCGTCTGCTCCGGCCAGCCTACGTTATCTCAGAGACGAAGCGAGTCGCGGAGTTGCTCAAGGAGTTGCAGCGGGAACAGGCTCAGAGCGCGGTCGTTCATGATGAGTACGGTGGCACAGCCGGTCTCGTGACGATCGAAGATCTACTGGAAGAGATCGTTGGTGAGATCCGAGACGAGTACGATGTGGAAGCTGAGCCGATCGTCAATGAAGGGACAGGTAGCTTCGTATTCAATGGGCGAGTGAGGATAGATGATCTCAGTCGTCGACTGAATGTTGAGATTGAACCACTTGGCTTCGAGACGGTCGCGGGCTATCTGCTCACTCGTTTTGGTCGTGTACCAAAGGTAGGCGAGTCGTTCGATGTAGACGGTTTGACTGTTGAGGTGCTGGACGCTGACCGCCGGCGTTTGCATCGTGTGCGCGTACGGCGTCGTGTGAGTAAGGCTGCAGGCAACGAATGAAGGTCGGGTTTTCCTCGTTGATCGGCCGGCCTAATGCAGGAAAGTCGACATTACTTAATCGGTTAATTGGCACCAAGCTGGCAATCGTTTCAGACAAACCACAAACAACCCGGACGCGGATCCTCGGTGTCAAGACTACAGGTGGCGACACTCCTAGTCAGCTCATTTTAATCGATACGCCTGGTATTCATCGGCCAATCCACCGGATGAACGTAAGGATGGTTGACCTTGCCGTCGACACGATTACCCAGGTCAACGTGTTGGTCGCGGTATTTGACGCCGACGCTCAGACTGGGGCTGGAGATCGTTACGTGCTTCAATTGCTCGACCGCACGCGGGTACCAATCGTACTCGCACTCAACAAGATAGATCGCATGGCAAAGAATCGACTGCTGCCTCTCATCGATTGGTACAGCAAGCAGCGTGAGTTTGCTGCGATCGTGCCGATTTCAGCATTAACTGGTGATGGTGTGGCATCACTCGAGATTGCGATTCGACAGTGTCTACCGGAAGGTAACGCACTTTACCCAGTTGACTACCTGACCGATCAACCCGAACGGGTGCTCGTGGCCGAGACGGTCCGCGAAAAGCTTCTTAACCACACGCGAGCTGAACTACCATTCTCGACCGCCGTGATGGTCGATCACTTCGAAGAAGCGAGTGAACATAACATTATGCGTCTCTACTGTTCGATCCTAGTAGACCGAGAGACGCAGAAGTCGATCGTGATCGGTCAGCGCGGGACGCTCATTAAGCAAATAGGTACCGAGGCTCGTCAGGAGTTGGAAGTTTTTTTTGGAACCCGGATCTTTCTGGATCTCCATGTGCGCGTTCGGAACGGCTGGCGCGAGGACGTGCAGATTCTGGAAGAGCTTGGGCTAAAGAAGTGAACTAGCAGTCAGGCTGGACACTCAGGCGTTACATAAATTCCTGTCAGGTGGACGTTGTGGTCAACTAGCACAATGTGCAATGTGGGAGAGTCATCAAAGTACGTGACCGATGCGCAGCACAGACAGGCGAGACATATCGTCGGTTGAATATAGTAGGATGGCGCCGTTCGCTAAGAAAGCGTGTGCTAACATTAAAATGTTCTGGGAAGAGCAAGTGGGACAAGGATCCACCGACAGTTTCTTTCGCATGAGGTCACGCGACCTCGTGGGCCACGAATATGCCGCCTCACCGCAGAATCGACGTGGTGCTCGATTCAGTCAAGCGACTTCAGCGGATTGGTGCGACTGCTAATCTTCTGAACCTACTCCAGAAACAACACCCCGCCGATCTCGCTGAGGTCTTCAGCGAACTTCCTGACAAAAATCGCCGCGCGACGTTCAATACTTTGTTGGTCTCTAACAGCCGGCTCGCAATGGAAGCACTGAGCGAGTTCGACCCTGAGGTGGCTGCTACGCTGCTTATTGATCGGCCAGCCGATGAGTTGGCCAAGCTATTTCAAGAGTTGCCGTCAGATGATGCGGCTGCACTAATTGATCAGCTACCAGATGAGTTGTCGGTGTCGGTTCTCGATTTTATGCGGCGAAAGGAATCGGGTGAGGTGCAGCACCTCCTCGAGTACGCGGATCAGACCGCGGGCCGCATCATGAACCCAAATGTGTTTGCTCTGTCTGAAGATCTCACGGCGGGTGAAGCCATTGAGGCTTTGCAAGGTTCGCGTGAGGTTGAGATGGTGTTCTATCTTTACGTCGTCGATGAACGTCGGCACCTCGTGGGTGTCGTGTCACTCAGACGACTACTTCTAGTGGTGCGGGAGACACCACTTAAGCGGATCATGACGGCCGATCTCATCAGCGCCCGAGTAGACACCGACCAAGAAGAGGTGGCGCGCGAGGTGGCTGATTACAACTTACTAGCGATTCCAGTTGTTGATGAAGGGAACAAATTAGTCGGCATTATCACGGTCGACGACGTCATTGATGTTATCAAGGATGAGGCAACTGAGGATATCTATCGGCTGGCTGGTGTGGCGGCCGACGAGCATGTATTCACTACACCAATGGAGGCGTGGCGTAAACGCATTCCGTGGTTGGGGGCCAACCTCATCACGGCTACGCTGGCTGCGCTGGTGGTACGTCAGTTCCAAGGGACTATCGATCAAATCGTGGCGCTCGCGGCGTTCATGACGATCGTTGCCAGTATGGGTGGTAATGCCGCAACACAAACTTTGACCGTCATCGTGCGAAGCATCGCGCTAGGAGAGCTGACATGGAGTAATTCACGGCGCGTGCTCGGCAAAGAAGCTCTGGTCGGCTTGGGGAACGGTTTCGTGCTCGGTATCGCGGGTGCTGGTATCGCCTGGTGGGTAGTCGGTAACCCCTACTTCGGCGGGATACTCGCGCTGGCTATGGTAATCAATCTGCTCGTGGCAGCCATTGCCGCGACGCTCATTCCGATTGCTCTGCGGGCGCTTAAAATCGATCCAGCGCTGGCGTCAGCGGTGTTCATCACGACGCTCACGGACGTCTTCGGTTTCTTCGCGTTCCTGGGCCTAGCGAGCATATTTCTACAGTACTTGACGCAAACCGTCTAGTACGGCAGGTGGGCTGCTAGAATAGGAACTACCACGGTGATTCCGGAGCGGCCATCTGGTTTCTGTGGTGAAACGGCTAGGACTGTGAAGGCTACGACCTGACACGGACGCTTCAAGCTGGAATCGTTAATAAATGTTTCAGCAATCGGTGAGTGGTTTCGTGACAGAAGTTGGATAGATGCCACTCCATACGGCCGATGCGCTGATCCTGCGCACCTATAAGCTTGGCGAAGCGGATCGCATCGTCGTTTTCCTGACCGGGGACCGCGGGAAATACCGGGGGGTGGCAAAACACGCCCGCCGACCGCGTTCGCGCTTCACCGGCGGACTTGAACCGTTGACGCGGGCTCGTGTCGCGTATTTCGAGCGCGAGCATCGGGATTTGGTGCGGCTCAGTTACATCGAACCAGTTTGTTCGCCAATAGTTAGTCGGAGCGCCGACGCGCTCAACCACGTCAGCTATTTTGCAGAATTGATAGACGAATGGACTCCTGAGGCTGACCCAAACCATAAACTGTTTCGGCTAGGTGCTTCTGTGACACAGGCTCTTGTGGACAACGTTCCGGTTAACCGGCTCGCTCGTTACTTTGAGTATTGGCTCCTCCGGTTGCAGGGAGTGTATCCGTCGATCGTGACTTGTCACCAGTGCGGTGCGGATCTTAGCCACGGTGGTGCGCGTGTCGTGCCACAGGAAGGGGTGTTCGTGTGCGACCGATGCGGATTATCCGATGGTCGAATGGATTTATCAGTGGATGCGCTAGCTTTTCTTCGTGTGGCCGGCACGACCGCGCCAGACCGTCTAACGACAGTGAGACTTTCGTCAAATTCAGATCGAGAGCTAGCCACAGTTCATGGTCGTCTCATCGAGGTCCATCTTGAGAAAAAACTTAAATCAGTTCGAGTTATGCGGGAGTTGAGTCCAACGAGTCGTTAGTGCATCAATCAGGATTGAGTAATTGATGACGCTCCAGGATCTCATCCTCGTACTGTCGCGCTTTTGGTCGTCACACGGGTGCCTCCTGCATCAGCCGCTCGACATTGAAGTAGGAGCGGGCACGATGCACCCTGAGACGTTCCTCCGCGTGCTCGGTCCACGTCACTGGAGCGTGGCGTACGTTCAACCCTCTCGGCGTCCCGCCGATGGCCGGTTCGGTGAAAATCCGAATCGCCTATTCAAGCATCATCAGTTTCAAGTGGTCCTGAAGCCGTCTCCGGACGCCGCGCAGCAGGTTTACCTAGATAGCTTAAGGGCGTGCGACATCGATCCAACCCGACATGACATCCGTTTCGAAGAGGATAATTGGGAATCTCCGACGCTTGGCGCTTGGGGGATCGGATGGCAGGTGCTGCTTGACGGTCTAGAGATCACCCAGTTTACGTACTTCCAGCAAGCGGGTGGGATCGATCTCGCGCCGATCTCGGTTGAACTGACGTACGGGCTCGAACGTATTGCCATGCATCTGCAAGGGAAGGACAACGTGTACGACCTGGAATGGTCACCGGGAGTAACTTACGGCGAGGTTCGACATCAAGATGAAGTCGAGCAGTCGAAGTACGTCTTTGGTGAAGTAGATATCCCGCAAGCGGAATTTGGTGCGTTACACCGCGATCTGTTCGAAAAATACTACGGTTTCGGTAAAAAGCTTCTGCAGTCTGGCCTCGTCCTACCGGCACTCGACTACTGTCTCAAGTGCTCGCACGTGTTCAACGTGCTTGATGCGAGTGGCAGTGTCGGTGTTACGGAGCGCATCGCGTACATCCTGCAGGTTCGTAAACTGGCGGTCGCGATTGCTCATGCGCATGTTGAGGCGGAAGCGAGCAGTGATGAAGACCGGAGGCGATGAGTGGTTGCGGCGCTGGCTTCTGGTTAGATGATGCGTAACTGGTAAAGGGTGACGCCGACGTGAAATTCCATGAGCTGCTTATTGAGATCGGCTGCGAAGAGATTCCTGCCAGTTGGTTGCCTGGGTTAACTCGTCAGTTCGGCGAACGGCTCGGGTTCCGGCTTGAGGAAGCTCGTCTCGTGCGCCGGGGTAGGTTGGTTGAGACCTTTAATACGCCACGCCGATTGACTGCATGCGTGCCAGACCTTGCCGAGCGACAGACCGATCTCGAAGAAAACGTTACGGGCCCCCCTACTCGTGCTGCCTTCAATGCTGATGGGCAGCCCACCAAGGCCGCCCACGGATTTGCGCAGAGGCAGGGTGTAACGGTTGACGACTTAGCTCGTATCGAGACTCCGAAGGGCGAGTATCTTACCTGCCACCGACGGCAGCGTGGTTCGACTGCGCGGCAGGTCCTAGCTGACGTTCTGGCGGCCACGCTCCGTGATCTCACTTTTCCCAAGCAGATGCATTGGGATTCCTGGTTAGATGACGGCCACGGCGAGTTTGTCTTCGGGCGTCCGATCCGTTGGATCGTTTTCCTTTACGGCGGGCGCGTTGTTCCCTTTTCCGTTGAGCGAACCGACGGTGCGACGTCTCCCGGTGTTGGACCTATCCGGTCCGGAAACGTTACCTATGGGCATCGCTTCTTTGCCAAGTCAGGCAAACCTGGATGTTCGTTGCGCGTAAGATCTTTTGCCGACTATAGGTCGAAGCTGAGAGCTAGCTTTGTCGTCATAGATCGTGATGATCGGCGCGAACGCATAGTCCGTAAGCTGGATGTCTGCGCGAAGAAGGTCGGTGGGCGCGTGTCAGGGATGAGCGCAGGCGCCTCTCTTCTTGAAGAAGTGCCGGATCTCGTGGAATACCCATCGGTCGTGACCGGCACCTTTCCATCAGAATTCCTCGAGCTTCCGGATGAAGTGCTGTCGACAACAATGGTTCACCATCAGCATTACTTTCCGGTAGTTAATCGTCGTGGACGACTCAAGCCGCATTTTCTGGCGGTCACTAACACACCGCGCGATAATGTCGCCCGTATCGCACGTAACGCGGAGCGGGTGCTAGTGGCGCGTTTACGTGACGCGCGCTTCTTCTGGGATGCCGATCGGAAAGTGCGGCTAGAGGATCGTCTCGAACGTCTTGACACGCTGCTTTTTCACAAGAAATTAGGGAGTTATCGGGCGAAAGCAGAACGCGTCGGCGAACTGGCTGAGCGGATTGCGCGTGACGTACTCAATGCCTCGGGACTGGCGGCCGCCGCGCGTCTCGCCGGAACTCTCTGCAAGGCTGATTTGGCGACTGATGTGGTGGGCGAATTTCCTGAGCTTCAGGGCATTATGGGCGGGGTCTATGCCCGCGAGCAGGGCGAGCGGGACGAAGTGTGGAGTGCGGTTTATCATCACTATCTTCCCATTGGTATCGAGGCGGATGCGCCACCAGCTAGACGTGACCTCGGATCGGGAGCGTTGGTATGGGCAGCGGTGTCGCTAGCCGACAAGCTCGACACTGTGGTCGGACTGTTTCATGCTGGCGAAAAGCCGACAGGGTCGCGCGACCCCTTCGGGATGCGCCGTCAAGCACAAGGGTTGCTCCGTATTTTGATTGACTTACCGGAACTTACCGGATTAACCACACGGGTTTCCCTGGGCGAGCTCCTCGCCATGGCGGGCGAGGTGCACGGTCAGCGCGATGCGGAAGTCTTGCAGAAAGAATCGATGTTCTTGCTCGAACGAACGCGTTACGTTTTGGAAGAGCGTGGGTTTGATGTTCGTAATGTGAGGTCGGTTACGCACCATCGGTCGATCGAAGATCTCCATCCGATCGACGCCAGACGCAAGCTCGAAGTGTTACCGGAATTTACTGACTCTCAGGATTTTAGGCAGCTGATGACCGTGTTCAAGAGGGTGAAGAACATCGCGAAAGAATTACCGGAAGGTGCGCTCGGTGCGTCCGAGACGACGTATGAGTCCTTTGGGCGGCTTTTAACGGAACCCAGCGAACGTCTGGTGCTCGATGAGCTAGCGCGACGCGGTCCGATAATCGATGCGGCCGTGGTATCGGGTAACAACTACCGGCCGGCGTTTGCCGAAGCGGCCAAGTTCGGCCCGGCGATCGACCGGTTCTTTACCGAAGTGCTAGTGATGTCGGAAGATACTGAACTGCGTCAGGCGCGTCTCAGTCTGATGAAGCGTGTTGAGCAAATGATACTTCAGCTTGCTGACGTTGCGGAGATCGTACCAGAAGATTCGTAACGAGTGTTCAGACGACAAGGTTAGGGAAGAGATGGCGAAAAAGGTGGGAAAGAGGAAACAAGTCAGCCGAAAAAGAAAAGTGGTAGTGAAGCGTGCGACCCGGTCACGTGGGTCGGGACCTAAACGCCACAAATATATTTATTTCTTCGGCGGGGGAAAGGCCGAGGGCGACTCAACGATGCGTGGTCTCCTCGGTGGTAAGGGAGCCGGCCTCGCCGAGATGACCATTGCCAATCTGCCGGTTCCGCCAGGGTTCACGGTGTCGACTGAAGCGTGTACGGCCTATTACGCCGCAGGCCGCAAGATTCCGCGGGCCATAGACGAGGAGATGGAAAGGCATGTGCGCAAGCTTGAGCGGCTGACCGGCTCTAAACTTGGCTTGGCAGGTCAGCCTCTTCTTGTATCGGTCCGGTCCGGATCGAAATTTTCAATGCCAGGCATGATGGACACCATCTTGAACCTCGGGTTAAACGATGTCACTGTCGAGGGACTCATCGCGCGCACTGGTGACGGGCGATTTGCGTTCGATAGCTACAGGCGATTTATTCAGATGTTTGGGAATGTCGTACTCGATATCCAGAAAGAGATGTTCGAGGATGAGTTCGATGGAGTGAAAATGGCGCATGGTGTTCAGCTCGACACAGAGTTGAACGAGGAGGCGCTCAGAGAGATTGTTTCTCGTTACAAGATAATCGTGCGCCGTGAAAGTGGTCGAAACTTTCCACAAGATCCTCGACGACAACTATGGATGGCGCGAGATGCCGTGTTTCGATCGTGGAACAACCCGCGTGCGATCGAATATCGGCGGATTTACCACATCGCGGACGAGATTGGGACGGCCGTCAACATTCAGGCCATGGTATTCGGCAATACCGGTGATCGGTCCGCTACCGGGGTCGGCTTTACTCGAAATCCGGCCACTGGCGCAAAAGAGTTCTACGGTGAGTTCCTGATCAACGCGCAGGGTGAGGATGTAGTTGCCGGGATCCGCACGCCTCAGCCGATTTCAGAACTGGCCAAGGTCATGCCACGGGCCTACAGGCAGCTTCGACAGATCACCAGCCGACTGGAGCGTCACTACAAGGACGTTCAGGACTTCGAGTTTACCATCCAGGATGAACAGCTCTTCATGCTGCAGACTCGTAGCGGTAAGCGAACCGGGTACGCTGCCATAGTTATCGCCACGGACTTAGTGGCTGAGCGCTTACTGACACAAAAGGAAGCGGTCAGGCTGGTCGACCCCGATTCACTGTCGCAGTTATTGTCACCGATTTTCGACCCGGAGGATTGGGACGCTTTACCAACCGTAACCCGTGGACTTCCAGCCTCACCGGGTGCGGCTTCAGGCCAAGTTGTCTTCACCGCAGAGGATGCGGTGGACTGGGCCCATGAAGGAAAGTCGGTCGTGCTAGTGCGAAAGGAAACCGTTCCTGACGACATCCACGGTATGCACGTCGCTGCAGGTGTCCTGACGGCGACCGGAGGTATGACGTCGCACGCGGCGGTCGTCGGGCGGCATATGGGGCGACCGTCGGTGGTGGGAGCGGGTGAACTCAAGATTAGCGAAGCCCGCCGGATTGCGACGGTCAACGGCCACTCGATAAGGGAGGGCGACTTCGTATCGTTCGACGGCGTGACGGGTGAAGTTAAGATCGGTCGTGTCGAGACTAAGCCAAGTGAGATCCTACAAGTGCTATCTGGTAGCCTCGATAAGAAACACTCGGTTATCTATCAACGATTTTCAAAGTTCCTCGGGTGGGCCGACAAGGTCCGTCGACTCGATATCCGTGCCAACGCCGACCTGCCAGATCAGGCGGCTGTCGCGTATGCCTTTGGCGCCCGTGGTATCGGCCTATGTCGGACCGAGCATATGTTCTTTGCCGAGGACCGTATCCCGATCATGCAACGGATGATTCTCGTCGATACGGAATCCGAGCGACGGGCGGCATTAACCGAGTTGCTCCCGCTCCAGCGAGCAGACTTTTATGGCGTGTTTAAGGCGATGCACGGCCAACCGGTGACTATTCGTTTGATTGATCCGCCGCTGCACGAGTTTCTCCCCAAGCGGGAGAATCTTATGGTCGATATCGCGCGACTCGAAGCTGTAAATGGTGACACTGTTGAGATCGATAAAAAACGGGCGCTCCTCGAGCGTGTCGAACAGCTCCACGAGTTCAATCCGATGATGGGACACCGAGGGGTGCGGTTAGTAATCAGCTACCCAGAAATCACCGAAATGCAGACCCAGGCCATTATTCAAGCGGCCTGCCAGCTCGCTCGTGAGGGGGTACGGGTCGTTCCGGAGATTATGATCCCTCTCGTGGGACACGTCAGGGAGTTGCGAGATCAGAAAGCGGTCGTTGATCGAGTCGCTGCATCTGCCATGCGTGCAGAAGGTATAAAGGTTAAGTATCTTGTTGGCACGATGCTTGAACTCCCACGGAGCGCGATCACTGCCGACGAGATCGCACGTGACGCGGAGTTCTTCTCGTTCGGTACGAATGACCTCACGCAGATGACCTTTGGATTCTCACGCGATGACGCAGGGAAGTTCCTTCGTGTGTACAAGGAGCGCCGCATCATCGAACGTGATCCGTTTACAACAATCGACGTGGATGGGGTTGGCGCGCTTGTCGAGATGGCTGTGGTCAGGGGACGCAGTGTCCGTCCGAATCTGAAGTTAGGGGTGTGCGGGGAGCATGCTGGTGACCCCGCATCGATTCATTTCTTCGAGAAGGTCGGTTTGGACTACGTGAGCGCCTCACCGTACCGAATTCCCACTGCCAGGCTCGCCGCTGCGCAGGCAGCGCTCGACCGAAAGTAACGGACGACAAATGGGCAAGATTACCCGGTTGCCCACCGAACTCGCTAATCAGATCGCTGCCGGCGAGGTCGTCGAGCGGCCGGCGTCCGCTGTTAAAGAGCTGCTCGAAAACGCGCTTGACGCAAGCGCGAAACGCATCATAGTTGATATCGAGTTTGGTGGGAAGAAACTGATCCGCGTGGATGATGATGGCGAAGGCATGACGCCGGAAGATGCCGAATTGGCGCTTGAACGTCACGCCACGAGCAAAATTGGTCAACTTGATGATCTTGGTGCCATTGCGACGCTGGGTTTCCGCGGCGAGGCGTTGCCAAGTATTGCGTCGGTGTCCCGCTTAACGCTGCGCACGCGCCTTCGGAGAGCGCGTCACGGCACAGAGATCCGCGTCGACAGTGGTGCCACTGTTTCGACTCAGGATGTTGGGGTACCAGAGGGGACCTCGATAGAAGTCTGCGATCTCTTTTGCAACGTTCCGGCACGCCGCAAGTTTTTGAAGTCCGATGCTGCGGAATCAACCCAAATCTCGCGGGTCGTGACTCAACTCGCGCTCGGATATCCAGAAGTCGGTTTCACCCTGAGAAGCGCGGGACGCTGCTTACTGCAGTGTCCTCCGGTGAAGGGGTTTGCTGATCGTTTCTTTCAGATCTACGGAGAACGGTCGGATCTAGTCGAAGTCCAAAAAACTGCGGCTGGCCTCCGGGTATACGGTTACGTGGCAGCTCTTGTCGATCAGGGGGCCAGGCGCGGCCCGCAGAACATTTTCGTGAATGGGCGCGTCGTCAAGGATCGGACAATCACCCACGCCATCAATGAGGCATATAGCCGGGCTACAATCAAGCGCCGCACGCCCGAGGTGCATCTCTTTCTTGAGGTTCCACTCGATCGGATCGACGTTAATGTGCATCCGATGAAGGCTGAGGTCCGATTTCTCGAGCAGTCACTTGTACACGAGGTACTACGGCGGGCTATGACCGACGCCCTTGTGGGTGATGCGCCACCTAACATCGCGCTACGGACTGGAGCGGTTGACACTGGCAAGTCGGTGTCACGTTCGATCCCAGGTCTTGTTAGTGGGATGGGAGCTACTAGTCGATGGCGTCCGGCGGCCGAAATCTTGAAGCGACCCGGACGGATGGAGATAGCGGACGCGTTGACCGGTCTCGGCGACACGGCTGCAGTAGCGATCACCCCTGGTCCTGGGACGATGCCCACTGCCGAAGGGGCGCCGCTTATTGCGCTGGGTCAGTTCCGTGACACGTTCATCATCGCGGTCGATAATGAGGCTGTCGTAATCATCGATCAGCACGTTGCACACGAGCGGGTATTGTTTGAGCAGGTGATGGAGCGATTGACCGAGGGTCGTTTGGAAAGCCAGCGGCTACTTGAGCCGTTGTTGCTCGACCTCCCGCCGGCCCAACACTCAGGACTCGACTCTCACGCTTCAGACCTTGAACGCCTCGGATTTGAGATTGTAAGTTTCGGGGGTGAGAGTGTGCGCGTGACAGCGGCGCCGAGCCTATTGAAACGGACAGAGTGCGAAGGGGCCGTTCGAGCGCTCGCAGAGGATCTCGAAGGGCTTGATCGTGGAGCGGGTGTAGATGAGGCGCTCAGACGCATAGCTGCTACAACAGCTTGTCACGCCGCAGTTAAGGCTAATGACGCACTCACGATTGAAAAGATGACCTATCTCTTGGGAGAACTGCGTCGGACGGCCTATTCAACAGTTTGTCCACACGGACGTCCGGTCATACTCCGACTAACACGTTTGGAGCTTGAGAAGACCTTCCAACGGATTTGACCAACGTGTCAGGCGCAGGAACGTCATCGTTCCGACGCTATAATCAGCCGATAACTCCGCTCCGGGAGGAGCTAATATGAACGTAATCTCTCTCGGTGATCGGGTACAGGTCGTCGCGGTCGTGGCGCTCCTTCTGGGGTCTGGGCTGCTTGCGTTTGAACGACCGCAGGCTACTGCGATTTGGGTGACCGCTTGGGGGGCCTCTCAGCAGGGACTCGGGACGACTACAGTGTCCAACTCCACCGTGCGCATGATTGCTCGGGTGTCGGCCTCTGGCGAATCAGTACGCATTCGCCTCGATAACACGTTCGGCGCCAGCCCACTCACGATTGGGACAACCTATATCGGGCACCGCATGCGAGGCGCAGCACTGACTCCGAGCTCTAACCGGCAGGTATTCTTCGACCGGAGAGAGAGCGTGACTATTCCGGTGGGTGGTAGTGTTCAGAGCGATCCAGTACAGATCACAGTTATTGCTCGTCAGGATCTCGCTGTTAGCCTCTATATACCGGGTGCCGGTGCGCGTCCGAGTCAGCACAACAGCGCGCTCGTGACGTCGTACATGAGCGCACCAGACTCCGGAGATATGGCGGCAGACGAGACTTCAACCTCTTTTGGCGATACTACGACGTCGATGTTCTGGTTGAAGGCGATTGACGTTCTCTCTACAACGTCCACCGGAACGATCGTGGTCTTTGGCGATTCGATCACGGATGGGTCGTGCTCGACCCTCGACGCGCATGATCGGTGGCAGGATTGGCTCGCGGTTCGTCTCGATATGGGTGCGAATACGCTTGGGGGAACTCGTATCACAAGGGCGGTCGTCAACGAGGGTATCGGCGGTAATACGGTTACGCGTGACAATCTTAAGCCTGCACCAAATAGTACCCCGGGTGTTGATAGGCTTGAGCGTGACGTGTTTTCGCACGCTGGTGTAACCGACGTCATCCTGTTCATGGGAACCAACGATATTCGCCGGGAAGCGACGGCGGCGGCAGTGATCGCCGGAATGACAGAGATCGTTGAGCGTGTGCAAGTGCGGGGACTCAAAATTTATGGTGTCACTATCATCCCGCGCCACAATCGTGCTGCCTTGGGGACTAATACGGGATGGAATGCCTCGAAGACTGGGATACGAAACGAGGTGAACGATTGGATCCGCACGCGGACATCGTTCGACGGGGTGTTTGACTTTGATCGAGTGGTGAGGGATCCGGACAGTCCGAATTTGATTTACCCGCCTTACGATTGCGACGGTATCCATCCAACCGCAAGGGGCTACTACGAGATGGGTAAGGCGATTAACCTCGGTCTCTTTGCACGATAAGGGTAGGGTCTAGCAAACGACTGAGGATGGAGTCTTCCGGTTCCTCACCCGTTCCGTAACAGTTAAGGAGGGCCTAATGCGTAACGCTGTGCAGTCAATGGTCGGACCGGCCGTTGTGGTCGCGGTTGTAATCGGCATCGTCGTGACCGGCCAGCAACCGGAGTCGCTGAGCATTACCTCGGTCAAGGATGGTCTGTATTACATCAACGGTGTGGGCGGGAATGTCGGGGTTCGGGTCACTTCTGAGGGGGTGATTCTAGTTGATGATAAGTTCCCGCGAAATTTCAGTGGGATTGAGGCGCAGCTCAGAGAAGTGACCAGAAAGCCGGTGAAATACGTTATTAACACTCACCATCACGGTGACCACAGTGGTGGCAACGCCGAGTACATTAAGAGTGCGGAGATAATAGCCCATGAGAACGCGCGCCGAAATATGGTTCGTGCGGATCAACCAGCGCCACCACGAATTGTATTCGCCGACCAGACGTCGGTCCATCTCGGTGGCGTTGAGGTGAAGGCCCATTACCTCGGGAGCGGTCATACGAACGGCGACTCGGTGATCTACTTCCCAGACCTCAGAACCATTCACGCGGGGGATCTGTTGCACGGTATCGCGCCGTTCATCGATTACGCAAATGGTGGCAATAGTGCGGGGTGGGTGGAGACGCTTAATAACATCCTCGCACTGGATTTCGACACGGCCATCCCAGGTCATGGTGCACTAATGACCAGAGCCGATGTCGAGGCGTTTCGTGACGAGTTCGTGTCAGTCCGCGGGCGGATGACCGAGTTAATTCGGTCAGGCGTATCAAAGGACGAGGCGCCAGATCGGATCAAGACGGACGAAATCAGCTGGACTATGAGACCGGACGGGTTGTTTATGCGACGTAGCCTGCCAGGGTTCTACGAAGAGATGGCTTCCAATCGGTAGTGGGACGGGTTTGAGATGTTTGACGGTAATTTTTCAAGAGACCGTGGATAGCGAGCTGCCTCCGGGCCGGTAGAGATTGCACTTATGACCTGCGGACGCGCTGCCTGACGATGAGCCAGCCGGCGATAAATACGGCGACCCCAGCGCCGAAGATCCGCGGACTGGGTCCGAGAGAACCTGCTGTGACGATTGAAACTATCAACAGCCACATACCAAGGAGCTGCAGGATACGGCCGATGTAGTAGAGGATGTCTGGCATCGGTCTCCTATTGGTAAGGCTAGTAGGTCATGCTCCACACTTAATCGTCAGGTTTTTGCTTCAGCGCACGCCACGCTCCAAGACGCCGTCGGATTTCTTTCTCGAAGCCGCGGTCGGTCGGGCGATAGTACGTCCGGTTGGAAAGGCCTGGCGGTAGACAGTTCATCGCCGAGATTCCGTTTTCGTCGTTGTGGGCGTAGCGGTAGCCCTTGCCGTAGTCGAGATCCTTCATCAGTTGAGTCGGTGCGTTGCGCAAGTGCAGTGGGACTGGTTCGGCTATCTCTTCGTGTGCGTCAGCCGCCGCCTCTGCATAGGCCGTGTAGACGGCGTTGCTTTTAGGTGCAGTCGCTAGATATGTAACCGCTTGTGCGAGGGCTGTGTTTCCCTCCGGCATCCCAATGAAGTGGACAGCATCCTTGGTCGCCACCGTGACTGTTAGGGCATTTGGATCGGCGTTGCCGATATCTTCTGATGCAAAGCGGATGAGCCGCCGCGCCACATACATTGGATCTTCACCTGCTTCGAGCATGCGCGCCAACCAGTAGACACCGGCGTCGGGATCGCTATTTCGTAGCGACTTGTGAAGCGCAGAAATTAGGTTAAAGTGCTCCTCACCCGATTTGTCGTAGAGAAGCACTCGTTTTTGGATGGCGCGTGCTAACAGTGTGCGATCAATACGTCGAGTTACCCCGTCTGCCGCGGACGCGGAGTTTCCTACTGCCACCGATGTGCCAGTGGATCCGGCGATGGTGGCGGCGAGTTCAAGGAGGTTGAGCGCGACCCGTGCATCACCGTTCGCGTAATGGATTATTGTTTCGATAGCGTCGGCACTCACCTCTAAGCCCGCGCCACCCAGTCCCTGTCCAGTGTCCTCAAGGGCTCGTTTGATGACGGCACGAACCTCTGCGGTTGTCAATGGGTGTAGCACGAACACCTTCGAACGGGACAGTAATGCTGCATTGACTTCGAATGATGGGTTCTCGGTTGTGGCGCCGACTAGGACGATGTCTCCGGTCTCTACGCGTGGTAGAAAAGCGTCTTGCTGTGCCCTGTTGAAACGATGGATTTCATCTACAAAGAGGATAGTGCGATGTCCGAGGTGTCGTCGGGCCTCTTCGGCTTCCGCCATCACCGTCTTGATCTCCTTAATACCAGATAGGACGGCACTGAAGGCGATGAAGCGCGCGCGCGTGACCGTGGCTATCAGCTGGGCCAGAGTTGTTTTTCCGGTGCCAGGTGGGCCCCAGAGGATGATTGATTGGAGAGCGTCGCTCTCGATCGCTTCGCGGAGGGGATGTCCCGGTGCGACCAGATCTTCTTGGCCCACGAAATCTGAAAAGGTGCGCGGCCGCATGCGCTCGGCGAGCGGGGCCGGCGCGTTAGAGGTTCCCGTCGTGTGGTGTTCGAAGAGGTGTCCTGGTTTCATCGGTGCGACCGCTGACGTCTGACCTCGTAAAGAAGGACTGCTGCGGCCACTGCGACGTTGAGTGATTCCACTGATGGCGCCATTGGTACGGAGATTACTTCGTCGGCCATCTCGTAGCTTGCGCGTTCGAGACCTGACCCCTCGTTTCCGATCAGCAGCAGCAGGGATCCGGTCAGATCGGCGTCGTACACGGAGCGTCCTCCGTGCGGCAGCGCGGCCGACACCCTGTAGCGATAAGTGTGGGCCATGGTGACGACCTGTTCCAGATCGCCCATATCAGACACGGGCAGGCGAAACGTACTTCCCATGGCACCACGCAGCGCTTTCCAACCGTAGGGGTCGGTAGAGCCGTTCGTCACCGCAACACCGTTGGCACCGGAAGCGTCAGCTGCACGGATGATGGCGCCCAGGTTGCCTGGATCTTGTACTCCTGTTGGTGCGATAACGCAGGCCGACTCGGTGGGATTGTGAGAGAAGACGTGTTCTAGCGTTACGGGTCGGTGTGTCATGAGCGCAACCGCGTTTGAGGGAGAGCGGACCGGACTGACGGCCGCCATCACTGATTCGGATGCCGCAACTACCTCGACATTATCAGACTCCAGCGCGTGCACTAGTTGCAGGAGTGTTGTATCAGCATTTCTCAGTGCCAGTGCCGAGACGATCACAGCATCAAATATTGCACCTCGGCGGTGTGTGTCGTGAATGAGCTTCACGCCGTCCAGGATTAGATGGTTCCGTGACCCCCGGTGAGCGCGTGCGGCCGTACGGAAGCGAACCACGAGCGTGTTTTGTCTGCTACGGATGGTCTTCACGGACAAACTTGACACCAGCTGGCGAGCATAACAGATGTGTTACGCTACCGCAGGAATGAAAACACAGTTCGTAAAACGTTTTGAAGATGAAATTCAGAGACTCGACCGCGAGCTCAAGAAGGAGTTACCAGAAGAAATTCGACGGGCACGCGAGCACGGCGATCTCCGTGAAAACGCCGAGTACCAGGCGGCTAAGGAACGACAACGCCTCGTCGAGGCGAGGATTAGCATGCTCCGCACCCGGGTGTCAGAGATCTCACTGATGAACTTGGATAAACTGCCGCACGATCGTGCGGCGTTCGGTTCGACGGTGCGACTGCGCGAGTTTGAGGGCGAAGTCGTTGTTTACCAGCTTGTGATGGGCGAGGACGCTGACCCCAGTCGTGGGTGGATCTCGACTGCTTCGCCGATCGGGCGCGCCATTGTCGGCAAGGAAGAAGGCGATGAGATCAGGGTGCCGACACCGAATGGACTCCGAGAGTTCGAGATCGTTGAGCTGACTACGATTCACGAACGCTAGGACTGTTCCAACTTTGTGTCGCGAAGGCCTCTTCTGACGTTGGAGAATACTACCGGGGCTCGCTGAAGATCGGTGTTGGCCTGAAGATGTTGGAACTCCACTAGTGGAATCACCTCCGCAGTACTCCCCGCATTTGAGAACAGCACTTGTACTAACCGGCACCGGGACCGCCGGTGCTTATCATGCGGGTGTTCTCCGGGCACTTCAGGAAGCTGGTGTCAAGATCGACCTCGTGGCCGGGCGTGGTATCGGCGTCGTTGGTGCTATGTTCGCGGCGGTTGACGGTGCGGTGCATTTGTGGGAACCAGGCGGGTTGTGGCGGGCCGATGGTGTTAAGCGGCTGTATCGATGGCGAGCGACACTTAAGGCTGCGACTTGGACGATCGGCGTGGCCCTTGGGGCTGTGCTGCTCCCGCTGCTCGCTCTTATTGGTGCAGTGATTGCGTTTGCGATCGCGTTTCTTCTGCGCTTGGTCGGGTTGGACGCAGGGGAACCGATCGTTGCCACGTATGGCTACTGGCTGGATGTCCTGTTTGAACCAACAATCCTGCCCGTCTATCTCCCTCGGCTGGTGTTGGTGGCGGTGCTCGTACTGCTGGTTCTCCTGGTGGGAGGTGCCGTAGGTGGCGTGATTAGGGCGCGAACTCGGCGCCGCGCACGCGGAGCACTGTGGTGGTGGCTTTTGGCAACTCCATTAAACGTTTCCAGGGTGGTCGCGTGGTTTAGTAGCGGATTATGGCAGATCATGCGCGGTGCAGCTCGCATCGCGAAGCCGTCGAGTGATGACCTGGGTCAGCGTTACGCTGAGCTGCTTGCAGAGAACCTGGGGCAGCCAGGATTTCGGGAGTTGGTACTTGTCACCCATGATATCGACGCGCGGCGGGACATGGTTTTTGCGTTGCTGGCCGAGCCGCACCGACGGCGTTTTTTCATGAAGAGCCTCGACCCGGTCGGTCGTCGGCACCAACTAGAGACGGTCGACCTGGTACGGGATGATCAGCGTCATGCGCTGGATGCGTTGGCTGGGGCTCTGAGTCTCCCGGTTGCTACGGAGCCGCATCTGGTAACGTTTCCGGCGGGCAGCGTGTGGCGCGGCGAGACGCATCGTTTCTGTGACCGTCCTGAAGGGACAAGACGACTGTTGGAGGAAGTTGCTCTTGCTGGGGTCGAACAGGTCATTTTGGTGGCCGCGCTTCCAGAGTCTCCCGGTCCCCACACGTTGAGCGCGGGACGACGTGACGTGCGGGGGCGGACGGGCGAGAATCTCGCGTCGCTCGAAACGGCGTCGCTACACGACGCCGTCAGCAATCGGGGCGGCCTCTTCCAGACGATGTTTCAGGTTCGTCCCACTCACAACCCTCTTGGGCCATTCGATTTTACGGGGTGTTACGACGAACGTTCTGATCGCCGACAAACTCTAACCGAGCTTATTGATCGCGGCTATGAGGACGGATTCCGTCAGTTTGTTGATGCAGTGCTTGGAGCGAGTGGGGAGTGGATGAAGAAGGGCCCTGCCGATGAGGAACCGAGAAAGATGGACCCCTTAAATGCAGGAGGGGGGTAGCAGTCTATGAACGGGTTCCCCGTCCGAAGTGAGGGTGCTACTTCAGAGAATCTAGCCGGTGGGAAGTTCTGTGAAGAACAGTCGCGTCGGGTTGCTAACTGTTAGTGGCCTGGCGAACGGTTCGCCCTGGCACACGCCGATTCTCGCGACCTGGGTAATCGTGTAGAAACTGGATCGAGAGCTTCCTAATCAGCCGCGCAATCCCGTCACCGTCTAGTTTGTTAAATTTTTCGTAGAGCGCCTCGATCGGCACAACTGCCTTTGCCATTGCGCGGTGTCCACCGGCGCTACCGATATCGTTAAAACATTTCTTGACGAACTCGCCGGCGTTCCTCGAGTACCCAAGATTGCGCACCGACACTACAAGGTCGTCATCGACAATGCCAGACACAATCGACCATTTGATATCTTCGAGCTGTAGCAGGAAGTCGGCAGCGTATGAGATGAGGTCCTCACGGGGCACACGACCAATGTGGGCCGTGAATACCTGATCTTTAGTAAGTCCTGACTGAACAGCCCGTGTGACGTGCTGGAGCCGTTCGAGTGTGACCTCAGCTCCTTCCATCTTACGTACCAGTACGGCGTTAGCCAGTGGATAAAGGAAGGTAAAGGCTTCAAGATCAGTCTGGTTTGTTTGGCGCGACAGGAAAAGGGTGTCTGATTTTATTGCGTAGAGCATCGCCGTCGCAATTCGCTCGGAAATGTTCGCGTCGACGGATCGGAGATGTTCGGTCAGGATAGTGGCTGTCGAACCATAGTCCACCCTGATGTCCTTGAACATCGTTGTGTAGCCTTCACGCTCAGGGTGATGATCTATCACGAGGTCTACACGATCGAGCAATCCGCCAAAGTAGTGGGGTTGGACGTCGACGGTCGCGATGCGATCGAATTCGGTAAGTGTTTTCGGCGTAACCGGCTCGACGTGGATGTCGAGAAGATTCGCCATACGGATGTTTTCCGGACGGGTCATGCCTTGAAAGGCACCGATGATAGCGGTCGTCTTAGTCCGATGCAGTAAATTGCGCAGTGCTAATCCACTGGCCAGAGCGTCTGGGTCCGGATCGTCATGTAGCAGGATCAGTACACGGTCCGCATGGGTAAAGTACCGCTGATACTGTTGGACTCGCGCACGTGTCAATGAACGACCGAGCGTCGTTTGTAATGAACCCTGAAGTAGGTCGCCGATGCTTAGACTGGTGACTTCGGGGAACATAAGGCCCCAGTTCTCGTCACGCTTCGAACTCAGATCACCAACAGCGAGCGCGTAGACAAGTACGCAGCCAGCCTCCTTGACAGCTTGAAGTATGCGGCCGATGTTCCGGCGTCCGTTGTCCTCGATGATCACACAGGTCGTTGGGGTTATCTCCGCCTGCAGGTAGGTGTCGACCCGGCTGGGGTCCGAAAAGATGAACGGAATCCCGGCGTCGCGTAGCCGACGTGCCAGAGTACGATCTTCGACGACAAACTCGACTTGCAGCGCCGGTGCAAGTGCTTGGTGCAGGGTCTTTACGACGAAGTCGTCCTGACAGACAGCCACGCATTTCATGGCAACGCCTAATTATATGATGCGGTGTACGGTAACATCTGCTTCTAGTGGCTGGTTCCGACACACGGTGCCGGCTTTTGTAGCCAGAATACCAGAATAGCTGATGATTCGAGCCTGGCCCATTGTGCCGGTCGTGGCACTGGCCTCTTCTATCCTATCGGCCCAACAGCCGATTTTTTCCAGTGGGATTGACCTCGTACAGGTGGGAGTCACGGTCGTCGACAAAGAGGGCCGGCTAGTGACCGATCTGACGGCTGATGACTTCGAGCTTTTGGAGGATGGAAAACCTCAGGATGTCCGTTATTTTTCACGTGGTCTGGAAAGCGACGCCGAGATGATGCCACTACATCTTGGTCTTCTGTTCGATGCAAGCGGTAGCATGGAACAAGGTGGCAGGTTCGCGAAAACCGCGGCTATCAAGTTCCTCAATACAATTACCTATGCAGAGGACATAACGCTCGTTGATTTTGACACCGAAGTTCGCGTCGCGCGGTACGGCCAGTCCGACTTCCCACGCCTGGTTGAGCGTATTCGAAATCAGGGGGCGACAGGGATGACCGCATTGTACGACGCACTCGGTGTGTATCTCGACGGCGCATTCGCGCAGGACGGGCGAAAGGTACTGCTCCTTTATACCGACGGTGCTGACACACGCAGCCGTATGCCGTTCACCGACACGGCTGATCTTGTGAAAGCTTCAGACGTGACAGTTTACGCAGTTGGCTTTCAGAAACACCTCAGCGCAAGGGTGCGTAGGACTCAACGGATGCGCCTGGAGCAGTTGGTCGAGATTACGGGTGGTAAGTGCTACTTTCCGGATTCAGAGGACGACCTCGACGAAATTTACGAAGAGATCGCTAACGAGCTAAACGCCCGGTATTCGCTCGGGTTCGTGTCGACCAATGATCGATCAGACGGAACCTGGCGCCGTGTGGAGGTCAAGATGCAGTCGGCACGGCCAGAACTGAGTCGCACGGATATCAGAACGCGCCAGGGCTATTTTGCGGCTTACGACGAGACCGAAGCGAACGGGCGTTGAGCGGTCTCAAACACTCCTCCTTACTTTTCTGGCCGCCTCCGATAGCTCGACGGCACGTGTCCGTAGGGGCGGAAACACCATTGTGAATCTAGCCCTGTGGTACGATCGTCCGTTGACGTTACGGTAGAGATTCTTGCCGATGCCCACCGCCTACGATCGTTTTACTCTCGTCAGCGACTTTGAACTTCGCGGCGACCAGGCCCGTGCCATTACCGAACTTACTGAGGGGCTCGAACGGGGAGATCGGCATCAGGTTCTCTTGGGTGTGACGGGTTCGGGTAAGACGTTCACCATGGCACAGGTTATCGCTAGGGTTAACCGTCCGACCTTGGTCATGGTGCATAACAAGACATTGGCGGCTCAGTTGTATCAGGAATTTAGGCGGTTTTTTCCTGAGAACGCCGTTGAGTATTTCGTCAGCTACTATGACTACTATCAACCTGAGGCATATGTTCCGTCCACCGATTCTTATATAGAAAAGGAAGCGACGATAAACGACGAGATCGATCGTATGCGGCTCTCGGCAACCCGCGCGCTCTTCGAACGGCGGGACGTGATTATCGTGTCAAGCGTGTCATGTATTTACGGCCTCGGCTCACCGGAGGCGTATTACGGCATGTTGCTTCCACTTGAGCGTGGTCAGCGAATCGAGCGTGACCAGATCCTCAGAAAACTAGTCGAGATCCAGTACGAACGTAACGATCATGAGTTCAGCCGCGGCGTATTTCGAGTACGCGGGGACATCATTGAAGTGTATCCCTCCTACGACGAGAAGGCGCTGCGGATCGAGATGTTCGGTGATGAAGTGGATGAGCTGGTGAGTTTCGATCCGATCAGTAGCCGTTCCTACCACCGGCATGACAAGATCACGGTGTATCCGAAGTCGCACTTTGTGACACCTAGGGAACGCGTACTCCAGGCAATTGAAGCGATCAAAGTCGAGCTTGCGGAACATCGTAATCGGCTCGAAAGAGAGGCGAGGCTTGTTGAAGCTCAGCGGTTACACCAGCGTACGATGTTCGACCTTGAAATGATTAAGGAGATCGGCTACTGCCACGGGATCGAGAACTACTCCCGCCATTTGTCTGGACGCTCTGAAGGGGAACCTCCACCGACTTTACTTGACTACTTTCCGGACGATGCGCTCACGATCATCGACGAGAGTCACCAGACGGTGCCGCAGATTCGTGGCATGTATCACGGGGATCGATCGCGTAAAGGGGTTCTCGTCGAATATGGATTTCGGCTGCCGTCCGCCATCGATAACCGGCCTTTGAGCTTTGACGAATGGAAGGAACGCGTGGGGCAGGTGGTCTTCGTGTCCGCGACGCCGGGGCCGTATGAACTTGATCTGAGCGGCGGCGTAGTGGTCGAACAGATCATCAGACCAACCGGTCTGATTGATCCAGATGTCGAGGTGCGACCGGTCAAGGGACAGGTTGACGACCTTTTGTACGAGATTCGTCAGTGTGTCGACCGGTGCGAGCGTGTTCTCGTGACAACACTGACGAAGCGTATGGCGGAGGACCTAACGCAGTTCTACCAGGAGCTCGGCGTGCGTGTCCGCTATCTTCATTCGGATGTCGATACACTCGAGCGTGTTGAAATTCTGCGAGATCTACGGCGTGGCACGTTTGACGTTCTGGTTGGGATTAACCTGCTTCGTGAGGGGCTCGACCTGCCGGAGGTATCTCTGGTTGCGATCCTAGATGCGGATAAGGAAGGGTTTCTCCGATCGGCCGGCTCGCTTATTCAGACATCCGGACGCGCGGCCCGGAACGTCAACGGCCGGGTGATCATGTACGCTGATGAGGAGACTAAATCGATGCGCGTCGCGCTTGGGGAGATGGCCCGGCGCCGTGGGCTGCAGGACGCGTACAATCTCACGCACGGCATTACACCGACCTCGATTGTAAAGGGGATCGACGAGGTACTGTCGAGCGTCTACGAGCGTGACTACGTGCCGGTTCCAGCCTCGGCTGAGTCGAGGGAGACGTTTCGCACCCAGTCTGAGCTAGACGCCCACGTTGCTCAGCTGCATGAGGAGATGCGTGCAGCGGCGGCAAACCTTGAGTTCGAACGAGCGGCGACGTTACGCGATCGGGTTCGCGGACTGCGCCAACGAGAACTCGGAGTCTCCGAATCGTAGTGTCTCATGTTACAAAGGGAGTTGCGCCAGTCCCGGGACATAGTGCTTGGTTGACAAGATGCGAGCAGGGAACCCATTCTGAGGGGTTGAATAGGAATTTAACTAGGATGGATGCCTCACCAGGGATTTAGGTTGAGCACTTTGTAACACGGGATGCTAGCCGTTGTGACGGTGTGATGTGAGAAGATGGGCAGTGGAGGAGTCGTTATGTCGAGAGAACACGATGGGCAGGCGGGCCTAGTTTTGATGGCGTTCGTGATGGGATCCATTGCGGGTGCGGCGGTGGCTTTACTCACAGCACCGACCACCGGTAAAGAGA